>JAEEGL015753420.1_pt1 | contig 14045 bp, 13 predicted proteins | sample 9134231 | NCBI WGS metagenome assembly JAEEGL01 (sample SAMN16246548, study PRJNA631951) | gut metagenome | biome: gut microbiome; feature: rumen; material: fiber-attached | host: Bos | place: Iran: Karaj | collected 2018-10
GGTTCACACCGCCAGCGCGGCCACCGTCAATTCGTCCCCTGATCGACCTTCACACGCGTGTATGTATCGCCCGAGAACGACACGTCGTCGCCGTTGCAGAGCCAGGTCGTGAGGTCTTTGACGGTACCTGAAGAAGCATCCTTCGGCAGGATCAGCTTTGCCACATGTCCATCGGCATATGCCACATGCGCGGCGTAGCGATTGCCGCTCTTGTGGTTGAAGCCGATCGACTCCGCGCCAGACGACCATCTGTTGCCGTCGTATTGCAGAGTACAGTCGAATTCGGGAGAATTCCCTTTAAGCTTGCCGGACTGGTTGATGGAACTAAGTCCAAGAAACGGAAGTTCCGCGAAAAGGAGTATCTTGTCGGCGCCCAGGGGGATGCCTTTCTTCAAGGACGTCAAGCTCGACAGCTTCCTATGCTGGTAGCCGACCGTACCGCCTTTCTTGTAGTCATATCCGAAATAGGAATTCATTACATAGCTCCAGGCGGGCGTAAGTTTACTCTTCAGGCAGAGTTTACTGTGCACGGGGCAGACATAAGTCTCTGCGACACGACCGACATACTGCCATATCGTACCATTCGTCAAGGCGAAACTGGCCTTGTCGTACTCGCTGCGGTTGCCCTGCTCGTATGTGGCATACGGGGTCCATGAAGACTGCACGTGGCTCTTGGTGTTCTTGCCTCCATAGGGATTTGGCCTTGTATTGTTAAGCCAGCCGATCCACCCCTTGCGTTCCCTGATGTAATGCATGTCGAAATACTCGTATGACCCTGCGGCAGGCATCACGCCATCATTGGCGGACGCGGCGCTGTATACGGCCGTCGCAAGGTTGCGCATGTTCGTCATGCACTTTGCCGCCTGCGCCGATTCCGAGGCGCCACCGAACATGGAGAACATTATGGCTGAAAGAATGCCGATTATTCCTATGACGATCAGGAGTTCGAGCAAAGTAAAACCGTTGCGGCTTTTGACAGATGAATGTTGCGACATGGCTTGCATTCCTTTTAAGAAACTAGTCGAGTTGATGGTAGAACAGGACACGCATGCGGTGCGGCTTGCGGCCGTTTGCCATATTGAGATCGTTGCTGTTTTTCGGGGTTTCAGGGTCACGCCAGACGAGCGCGACCGCCCTGCCGCCCTGCTGCGGCGGTATCTGCCCTTCGCCGCTGCCGCCGAGGGCCATGGATTCGGCACGGACGAAGACGAGGAACAGCTGCTGGCGGTTTGCGAAGCACCCGCGCCAGAACGAATAAAGATAACGGCAATCGATCGAATCCAGCTGGTCGGTGAAATTACTGTCGTCCGCCCATGAGAACGGCGTTCCCGTAGGCGTCCAATCCCAGTCGTCGTAGATTTCCTTCCAGTCCTTGTTCTGCAGCACGCCTTCGCGAAAGGCCTGCTTCATCCCGTTGGCCATCTTCTTGAGCGCCTCGTATTTCAACTCGCGATCCTCGGATGCGGCACTTCCCTCTTCGTTGAAAGCGAACTCCAGGCTGGACCGCAAATCCGTGAAATTCGTACGCCGGACAGCGACCTTGTCGTCATCTTTCTGGCCGCGCGAAGCATCCTTGACAGTGTTTGTACTTGCGGCCGCCCACCAGTTGACCGGCGTATTCGCCAAGGCAGCCGTGAAAACCTCGATGCTGTCTGAATATGGATTTACGAAGCCTCCGCCGGTGTGTTCGGCTATGCCGCATCCGAAAAGGTTGTCACCGCTGGTCGTATTGTCCCATGGTTCGTAGGTGCGCCACACCATATCGGCGAGCCCGCCGCCTGGCGCGGTCGAATACTGGTTTATACCCGTGAGGTAATCATTTCCGCGAAGATTCTTCCACCGCGATCCCCACATGTCCGGCTGATATCTGACGCTGAACTTCTCCTTGACGCGCGGCAGAAAGGCCAACTCGCCCATGCTCTGCAGAAAACCCTGGTTCGAGACGAACACATACGGATCGCCGTCGCAGCCGGTCTGTCCGCTTGCACTGTTGGCGCGATTCTCCCAATCCTGCCAGCCGATATCGCTACCGGTATCCATGCACCAATCCTCTGGCGCGTGATTGTAGCGCGGATCCACCGCCCATATGCCCTTCTGCTGCCATGGCTGCATGCCGACGGGATAGTTGACGGTGGACGTAAACGGACCGGTCGCGCCAGTACCATGGACACCCTCGTACTTGAAGGTCGGCACCGAACTCGCATCGCAGGTAAAGCGCAGAAGCGGCTCTTTGTCGCCACAGGCGAACTGGAGCGACAACGCACTCTTCATGGTCTGATTACGCGTGATGTTGTTGAAGGTGTCTTCAAAGAACGTGGCCGGGACGCAATCGGCCACGAAATTCCGTGACACGTCCTTGACACGTACCCAAACCGCCATCACCGGCACGTATTCATCGACCGGCAGCGATGCGGCGCCGGCGGTATAGCCATTGGGGGTTACTGCATTGCCTTCCAGATCGATCGGGAAGAACTGTATGTTCCAGGTGCTTACGGCATTGCCTGGCGCGGCGACGCCGGGAGCAGGCGCAGGACCTGTGGAAACCCATGTCGACACATGTTCCACGACAGGGATGTTTCCTGAAAGAGGCTGGAACATGACCGGTACGTCAACTGCGATATCGTCCTTGCCTGAGAAACTCACAGTCGTGCCTGGCCTCGACACCAATGTTATCACATTGTTTGCCACACCTGAACTCCCGGTGTAGTCCGAATCGCTTGGACGGAAAACCGCATTTGCATATGAAGAAGCGGCAAACGCCTTGCCTCGCGTACCGACGACCGTGCTTTTCTCCACAAAGAATATCTTCGCGACGGCCTGAACCTGATAATTGCCCCTTGCCAGATCGACGCCATTGAGCCTGCTGTGCTTGAACGGGTATGCCAATACCACGTTGAGGCCGGAATTTGCGATGTCGTTGAAACCTGTAAGGTCGAAATTGACCATCGTGGTGACTGGAGCCGTGGACGACGCCGTCGCCGCCGTCAGCGGCGTAGCCGGAACCGTAAGATTCAACCCGGCGGCCTGCGGCGATATGGCCACAATCATCGGATTGCGCTCAACCGTGGGGAGGGCCAGGGACGTCGGGATGTCGTCGCGATCGATGTAGTCCCACAAGGCAACAAGTTCCGTGCCGGATAGCATGTCTTCGAACCTCACCCCGCCTTCGCCGGTCGCGTCGGGGAAGTCGGAGGTCAGTATCACATCCAACGGCTGCGGCGTCATGGCCATGTCATTGTAGACATCGAGGTCGAACGGCTGACCGCGCATTCTTCCCGTGGCATCCAGCGCCAAGGTCGGCTTTGCCTGCTCCTTGTACGACGCAGGAAACCAGGAATCGGTAACGAACGTCTGATACTGGGCGTCGTCGTTTTCCTGCCCCCTGTACATCTGCCTCGTTGAATTCTTGACCCAATCATAGAAAGGATACGACTGGAATCCGCAATTTCCGCTCTCGTTGGCAAGCGCGTAGTCGAGCATTGACACAAGCTTCCACGAATTCTGCGCCCCTTCGCTGTCGCTTCCGGGGCTGCCCACGAAGTCGCGGAATCTGTTTGCCTTGCCAAAATCCACATTCAACCTGTTGGGGTCGCTGCCGGACCTGAAAAGCGGCGCAAGGCTTACACGCCTGAAACCGGAGCGCGACTCCGCGACCGACATGCGGTTAATGTCGAAATAGTCCGAAACGTTAACGGCGCAATAGGCGAAGCGGCCGACGCCATAATCGAAATTGCGCCATTTGGCGGACCAGGTACGCCTGCTGAGGAACCTGACGTCGTTGATAAGCGGCGGCGGCACGTAGCCTAGCCCTTCGATGTTGGCGACGGCGACGGTCTGGCCTTCCGGCGCCATGACGCTGCCGTCACGCTCGTCATCGGGATTTGGCGGCATGAACACGCGTCCGAGCCACCAATCGATGTAACGGCGGTTGCTGTCCAATCCGGCATATGGAGGATTGACCGGCACGTTCACATTGGCCTGGGGCATGAATTTAACGTTGTTCCCGGGATTCTTTATGACCCCTGGGAACGGATCGTCGCGGATGGCGTCATCCAGCTCGGACATGGCTTGCGAAAGACCCGCCTGCACCAAATGCCGGATTGCGACGTTCTTGCGGAATACGGAAGACGGCACGCGCTCCGAACGCATGTAGATGGAAAACGCCACGGCGCTTACCACCATGAAAGAAAGAAAGCCCAGCACGATCAACAGGGCACTGCCACGCTTGCCGTTCATCAGTCAACATCCTCCGCGCGCCTGCGTCCGTAATTGGGGAACATGACGTTCGTATCGACGGCGCTGTTGGCCAGACTGTCCTTTATCTGTATGTTGGTCTGCCTGATCCGGAACTTGTACGGGTGTCCCCATGGATCGAGAATATCAGTACCCTTTATGTCGGCATTGTACAAAACGGGTATCGGATTGCCCTTCTCATCCATCTCCTGCCCGCTCAGGATGAAACTGAGCGTGTTTCTCGTGGTCTCGCCTTCCTTGGTGGACACCTTATCGAGCGAACGGTAGTTCTCGTAGGCCAGGATCGCGTTCGTTATCTCCTGGCACGTGACGGTCGCCTTCGCGATCTTGGCGCGCTTCCTGGCGCTCACGACCGCGCTCGTCACCGATCCCATGAGAATCATGATCATCGCGATCACGACAATAAGCTCGACCAAAGTGAAACCTTTTTTCATATCTCACTCCATATTTACCGGCCAGGTTGAAATGTCGTCCGAGGTGTTCTCGACACCGTCCGGACCGAGCGACCAGACCCCCACCGTAAAGGCGCTGGCGCTGCCGAGCTGAAAACTCATTCCGCTGCATCTGTGGCTGGCTTTCTCGGAAGAGACCGGATTGACCGAACCCAGGCTTACAGTTGGATTCCAGCGGGCGACGGCACGTCTGCCGAGATTCCCGTCGCTCTTCCACGCGCTGACGACGCGACCGGGCGTCGTCCCCAGCACGCCGGGCAACGCGTCATCCGCATATTCCTGGATCGTGGAATAGTGCAGGCGCATGTCGTTCATGGTCGCTATGCTGGCCTTGCCGGTACGCCAGGCGATGGACGATTGGTTGAACACCATGGTAAGGATCACCACCAGCATCCCCAGCAGCAACGATGCGACCAGCACCTCGATGAGCGTAAAACCTTCCTTGCGCATCACAGGCCTCCTTCGTTGGGATCGCCCTGGAAATGGACTTCCGCATAGAAGGCCGGCTGCTCGAAGAGCTGCGCGGCACGTTTTGAAAGCCTGAGACACAGCACTATCCGCGAATAATCGGGCAGATAGTACCCGTTGGCACCGCCGCCATTCCCGTATGTAGGCAATTCTCCGTACGAAATCACGAGTGCACAGGCTATGCCCTTGCCGCTGCACTGGCTGAAGATCGCCTGCGCGTCGCTTACTGAATTGAATTGCCCGGAGGCGGCTGCTATCTTGCCGATCACACCGCCAGTCGTACCGTTGACCGCCGTCCTGCTTTTGGGCGTCAAATTCCTGGTGTCGCCGCAGTATGCAAGCCATCCGTTGTCTGGATAGATGGTACTGCCGCCCAAGATGCTCTTCCACGCCTGCCAGGTCATATTCGAGGAACATGTGGAAAGCGTCGCAACCAGCGGATTGAGGATCCCGTCGGCCACCACAGATTCCACGACGTCCGAACGCGCCTGCTGGCTTTCGCGGAAACCTAGCGGATAGAGCGCCACCATGCCAAGGATCGCCACCGCCATGATGAATATGGCGAGATTCACCTCCATCAGCGTAAAGCCGAATTTGTCCAGTAACCGTTTCATCGTTTGCAAACCGTTGCGTCAGTCATCCTTGAGATCGCTGCTGTTTATCGTACCGATGGACTTGAGCGTCACGCCCTCCTTGGACGGACGGTATGACCGTATATCCGGCAGCGACCCGCTGATGCTTGCCTGGCTGCCGGATCTGGGCACGAAGAACACGGGATTGCCGCCAGACCTGCCTTCACCCACCTGGGAAGGGATGGACGAGCCGAACACAAACCCGTGCGGCAGCTGGATGGTGGCGATCTCCATGCCATATGCGTCGCCAACCCTCCAGGAGGCGCTGCCTCCGCCACCGGTCTTCTCGAAAGCCCATATGGTCATGCTGTTGGCGTTGAAGGAACTGTTGTCGGGAAGCGTGACCGAGTTCCCCCCTGTCGCGCCAAGGCCGAACATCTCCTCCGTGCCAAGCGTACGCCGGACGACGTAGTCGCGTACGGTCGAGTAGGAGCCCTCGAACGAAGAAGAACTGTTGCCCTGCACCCGGTACAGTCTCATGCCCCTGTTGCCGCCGCCGGAACTGCTGGTCCTGTTCGTGGAATAGGTCTTGGAAAGATCACCGAACTCGTCCGAAAGATAGTTGCCGTCCACGTAGGTAAGCCGTCCGGAACGCCTGACCGCTATCGCGACGCCCACGACGCGCTTGGTCTCGCCCATGTCCTGGTTTTCGTCGCGAAGCATGCGATTCTCGAAAAACACGGCTGTCGGAACCTGATCGATGTCGGCGCGCTGCCGCGTCATCCGGAGAAACGATATGACATCCTGCCGCACGCCGCGTTCAGTCATTCCACGCACGGCGCCGTAGTAGCCGGCGATCGAGACCGTGGCGAGAAGCGCCATAAGCCCCATCGTCACGAGGAGCTCTATCAGCGTAAAGGCGCGTTCTGGATTTTTCCTTGCCATTAGAGATCTGGTTTCTGGGGCCACTGTTTACCCGTTTCCTTGGCATAATCGTCGCTGGAAGCGCTTTCGTTCTGCGTCATGACCGTCACGCTGTCGGTCTCGAAGTTGTACTTGATTATAAAACGCCTGAACTCGCCGGTTTCCTTCGTGGCGTATCCATATGCCAGCTGGCTCGCAGACAATCTTCCTCCCTTGCGGTTAGGCGCCGTCGCGGCGCGGAATTCCATGCCATGGGCCTTGCTCCGGGAGGAATCCGCACCGACCACCGACGCCCGCGCGACGAACAATCCCGACACGTCCAGCATCGGACGCCCCTTGAGCGACTCGCTCACAAGCTCCTGGAATACGGAATCCGCCTCGGTTTCGCTCAGATAGTCGACCCGCAGCTTGCCGCCGTCCGTACCCTTCTCGCTCCAGCTCTTCAGCTTGCCTGGCCATTCCCCCTGCTGCGCGTAGTACGTGGCAAGGCCGGCCTCCAGCACGGAACGCATCGCGGCCGCCTTCTTGACACGCGACTGACGGATTGCCGAACTGGCGGTGGTGGTGATTATGCCCAGCAGCACGCTGAGCACGGCGACGACCATCAGCATTTCCACTATAGTAAAGCCGCTTTTGCGCATCACTTCACCTCCTGCGCTCTCGTCCAGCTGTACACGTCATCCGCAGACGCCTTTTCATGCCGCTTGTGCGACCCCAGGACGCCATCGGCGCCTGCGCACCACACGCATGCCGGCGCGCGAACCTGTATTTCGCCATCCTTGGGATGCGACACCTTCGTGATTCCGTCGCCATCTTCGTCGATCGCATACCACAGGATATGGTCCTTGACCGTTCCCCCGGTGCTGACCTTCAACGACAGACCATCCTTCTCGGCGTTGGACGCGCGCTGCCGTTTCAGCACGGCCGCAGCCCAGGGATCGACGATACCGCAACGGTCGGCGCCGATAAGCTTGATCGTACCCTTGCGTGTGGAAGGATTGTAGCTGTTGGAATCGAAAGTGAGCCCCAGCAGATTATGGCGCACGAAGACATGGCTGGGCTCCGCCTCGAGCTGACGGTTGTTGTAGGTTATCAGCAGTCTTGGCCAAGCCATCTCCTTCTGGAAGATGAGCCCGAGCGCCGTGGCCGTGTTGGACACGGTTTCCTGCGCCTTGGTACGCTGGGCACTCTTGCGGACCCGGTCTATGCCGACGAGAAGCGCACCCGACAACATCACTATGATGCCGATGACCACCAGCATCTCCAGCAACGAAAAACCTTTCTTCCTGTCCACTTTCATCAGTCAGCCTTTCACCTCTTCGATTCTCCAACCTTTCAACTTAACCTTTCAACCATTTAACCGTTTAATCTTTTAACCGTTTAACCTTTCAACCTTTCAACCTCAATTGGCCGGCGTTGACAGCCCGACGATGTCATCCGCCATCCAGTCGGCGGCCGTCTTCCTGTTGTCGGCATCGAGATTAGCCGGGTCGATCCATGGGGGAATCGTCTTGCCGTCAGGCCCGGCCGACCAGAGATGGTATCCCTGATACGGTGGCGGCGAATAGTAGAAAAGATCCATTCCCCATCCATCGCGAACCGTCATGCCGTCAAGGATGTACTGGTTGTTGAAGGTATCGTTCCTGGATTCTCCCGGCGCGTATACGGCAGACAGCATCCACTGGTTCGGCTGGCTGCAGTCACCATGGTTGTGGTAGCTCACGTCCCCGTGGTCGAGGGAAGTGTTCACTCCGTAGAATGTACGCCCACCGGATACGATACCATCCAATGCCTGTATCCAGCGCGCGCAGACCGCCTGAGAAGGCTGCATCAAGATTCCACGGTAATTCTCGTTGTCGTAATTCCGGGCATTGCCTGTCCTCGCGTCATTCTCATGCTGAAGCGTGTACTCCTGGACCTTTTCCCATTTGTCGAACATGCGCTTGCCGTCCTTGAACCTGAACAGGTTCGAAAGGTCGTTCTGCGACCTCCACTGGGCGTTCAGGCTATCGCTGTCATAAAGTTCCTTCGGACCGGCCAGCATATACAGGTAACGAGGCAGAAGGAATGACATCACCCCGAACTTGAATATCTGGACATCCTGCCACGCCGGACTCTTTGCATACCGGGAGAGACGCCCTTCGTTGTTTTCAAGGATATCGAAATTCCCGATGCTCGCCCATGTTCCCCCGTTGTCGGCATACGATCGTGCAAGAAGTTTTGCGCTTTCCCGGGCGATCTCGCTTTCGCCGTTGTACGGGAATTCGCATGCAACGGGCTGGCTGAGACATGCCGCACGCACCCGTATCCAGTTCAGCTTGCTCTCCTGGGTTCCCCCGCTCGACCTCTGGATGCCATGGTCGTTCACATCTGCGAATATGTCGCGCGTACCGTGCAGCTGCACGGGCGGATACGAGCCGAACGCCGCATAGTACCCAGACAGGGCGAATTCAAGCTTCTGCATGCGCGCGATCGTCTTGTTGCGCTTGGCCTGGTCCTCGCCGACACCCGCAAGACGGAACACAAGCCCCACGAGCGTGGTGATGACGACCACCACGATCAGCAGCTCGATCAGCGTGAAACCTCTGGATGTCTCTCTTTTCACCCTTTAGCCTTTTAAACCTTTTAACGTTTTGCCTTTAAACCGTTTAACCGTTTAAACTTTTAACCTTTTAACCTTTTAATCTTTTAACCCTTAGCCTGCGCCGCCGCCCGAGACGGAGGAGATGATCTTGATCATCGGCAGGAACATGGCGATGACGATCGTACCGACCACCACGGCAAGGAAGATGATCAGCGCCGGCTCGATCGCCGCCGTAAGACCCGCCACGGCGTTGTCGACTTCATCGTCGTAGGTGTTGGCGACACGCGTAAGCATGTCCGGCAACGCGCCGGTCTCCTCGCCTACCTGCACCATCGACACCACCATGGGCGGAAACACGCCGGACGCCGCCAGGGGATCGGTCATCGATTCGCCCTCCTTCACCGCGTCGTGCACGCTCTGGATTGCCTTCTTCACGACGAGGTTGCCCGTCGTGTCGCGCACGATCGTGAGCGCCTGGAGGATCGGCACGCCGGAGGAAAGCAGCGTGCCCAACGTGCGCGTCATCTGCGCTATCGCGGTTCGCTTGACGAGCGTGCCTGTGACCGGCATCGCCAATCGCATCCTGTCCAGCTGCATCGCGCCGAAAGGCGTCTTTCCGAAGATCTTGTAAAGCACCACGACGGCCGCAACGCCGATTGCTATCTGCAGGCCATTGTGCTGGACATACTCGGAAAGCCCCATGACGAACTCGGTGACCGCCGGAAGCGACTGGCCGCCGAGAATGTCGTTGAACACCTGCTGGAATTTCGGGATGACCGTCACGAGCAGGAACGCGGTGATGCCGACGGCGGCGAAGAGCACGACCGAAGGATAGATCATCGCGCCCTTGACCTTGTTCTTGATCTTCTGCGCCTTTTCCGCGAACTCCGCCAGACGGCCAAGCACGACTTCCAGCACGCCGCCGGCCTCGCCGGCCTTGACCATGTTGACGTACAGATTGTCGAACACCTTGGGATAGGCCGTGAGCGCGTCCGAGAACGTGCCGCCGCCGGCGATGTTCTCGGATATGCCGTTGAGGCAGTCCATCATGGCAGGGGCCATCTTCTGCTTCTTGAGCACCTCGATGCAGCGCATCAAAGGAAGACCTGCGTTCACCAGCGTCGCGAGCTGGCGCGTAAACGTCGTCAGGTCCTTCGTCTTCACCTTGCCCCTGAGGAACTTGGGCAGCTTCAGGCTGATGTTGATGTCTTTGTTCAACCCGCTCTTCTTCTTGGCGGGCGGCGCCTTGGCGGCCTTTGCGGGCTTGGAAGACTTCTGGGGCGCAGCCGCGCTTTTCACCTCGCCTATCGCGCTGGGGAAAAGACCATGCGCCCGGATGGCCGCAATCGCCGACGCGCGGTCGCCCGCTTCGATCGTCCCGCGCTGTTCTTTGCCGGCGCCGTCAAGCGCTATATACTGGAAAGTCGCCATTGGAGAAACCTTTGCTGTTTGAGATGCTGTTATTATAGACTATTCGGCGGCAAATGTGAAGCGGAAAAAACATCCACCGAGATTTGCCTGCGAAGCTCGTCGATGGAGGCGAACCGTCTTTCGGGCCTGAGAAACCGCACGAGCGAAACCGTCAAGGGCGTTGAAAGGTCTAAAGGCTTTAAGGGCCTTAAAGGCGTTATAAGGTGTATTTCGAAGACGGGTTCAGGCCAGGCCCTGTCACCCATTGTCGGGGCCTGACCCCAATTGGCGACGCCGCCGCCAAATACGGTATCGACCACATACACGCCGAACGGCAGTAGCCGCGGCAAGTCGGGATTCGCCGGACGTACGTTGATCGTGGGGAAACCCAGCCTGCGCCCTTCGCCCTTGCCGTCCGCCACTGCCCCGCAGACCGCGAAGTGCCGGCCAAGCATCCTGTTCGCGAGAGGTATATCGCCTGCGACAAGCGCCGAGCGTATGCGCGTAGATGAAACAGGCGTCCCGTCGATCTCCTCGAAAGGCACCACTTCCACCGCAAAGCCGCGTGCGCGGAGAAAATCGGCGTCACCGGCGCCACCCGCCCCGAAATGCCAATTGGGACCACAGAAAATCGTTTCAAGACCTGGGTAATCCCGCCGGAGGTCAACCGCGAAATTCTCTGGCGATTCCGCGGCCAGCTCGCGGGTAAAGTGCAAAGCCCTTACCCGGCTAAAGCCATTAAGGCCGTCAATCCCCTTATCGCCCTTAAGGGCTGCGGCTATTGCCGCAAGGCGTTCCTCTGGCGCCATCAAAAGCGCAGGCTCCCTTTCCGGGTCGATCACGGAAAGCGGGTGCTCGATAAAGGTCAATACCGCATCGGCGCCTGCCAGGATCCTCTGGTGGCCTAGATGCACGCCATCGAAGAATCCGACCGCCAGGTTCATCGTCCCGCCTCTAGAACGGAAATCACGCGCGACTTGAACGCCACCGTGTCAAGCTGCACGAGATCCATGAACGGCATCGCATCTTCGACCGAGAACCTGCCGCACTTCACGCGGCGAAGCTCCTCAAGCGTCGCGCCACAGCCAAGGGCACGCCCCAGGTCGCGTACTAGCGCGCGCACGGACACCCCCTTGGTGCACGAAACCTCGAAAGAGACAAACGGCGCCTCAAAGGCGGTCACCGCGAACCTGTATACGTGCACAAGTCTTTCGCCGGCGTCCTTGCCCGACTTCACTATCTCCCAGTTGGGCCGCCCCGCTATGCGCACGGCGGAGAATTCCGGCGGCGTCTGGTATATGTCGCCTCGAAAATCCTTCAGCGCCTCGTCGAACCTCTCCCGCGTAACGCCGGCAGGGTCTTTTTCGGAAAGCGTGTTGCCGTGCATGTCGCCCGTGTCCGTGTCGCGGCCAAGGCGGATACGCCCTGTATAGGAGCTGTCCGCGCCAAGCATGTTCTCGGCAAGCCGCGTGCCATCGCCAAGCAGGATCACGAAAAGACCCGATGCACCCGGATCAAGCGTCGCGCCATGCGCGGTCTTGACAAGATTGAAATGCGCCTTCACCGCCCGTTCCACGTCATGCGCGGCAAGTCCGGCCGGCTTGTCGACAAGCAACGCGCCATCGACTTCCGCAAGCATCGATATGGAGGCGAGATTGGCCACGTGTTAAATGGTTAAAGGGTTAAAAGGTTAAAGGGTTAAAGGGTTAGCCTTTATCTTCTAGTTTATCCAGGAGCGCAATTACGGCGTCGCCCTTCTCTATGGAATAGTCGAGCACGAAACGGAGCTGCGGAGTGAACTTCATGCGTATCTCGCTGTTGACGGTACGCTCGAAATCGTGCGTCCGCGCTATTATGTGCGAAAGCACGCGGCGCTTCTCCGCCTCTTCGCCGAAGACGGATATCTTCACCGTCGCGTTGCGCAGGTTCTTTGCGCAGGACACGCCGGTGACCGTTACCACGCCCGGATTGACGTCATCACCCTGGAGGATGCGGAACATGGCATCCCCGATAACGCGCTTCAAAAGGGAATTGACCCTCTCCAATCTATCGACCGACATCCCTGAACCCCCTATTGCCTAAAGGCCGCGGATCAAAGGCTGCGAGGCAGCTCCTCGAGCATGAAGCACTCGATGGTGTCGCCGGCGGCGAAACCCTCGAACCCGGCGAAATGCACGCCGCACTCCTGCTGCCCGGTGACTTCCTTGACTTCGTCCTTGAAATGCTTGAGCGACTGGAGCTTCCCTTCCCATATCTTCTCGCCGTCGCGCATGACGCGGTAGCGGGCGGTGGATACCAGCTTGCCGTCGAGCATCTGGGAACCGGCGATCTTGCCGACCTTGCCGATATCGTATACCGCCTTGATCGTCGCGTGCCCGAGCACCTTCTCGGTATACTCCGGCGGCAACAGGTCGAGCATGCATTTCTTCACGAAATCGATGAGTTCGTAGATGATGCGGAACGAGCTGATCCGCACGCCGTCGTGACGGGCCTGCCCCTGCACGCCGGAATCGCAGCCGATGTCGAAGCCCACGATCACCGCCTTGCCGGCGGCCGCGCTCTTGACGTCGGTTATGGACACGTTGCCGGTGCCGGTGCCGATTATCTTCAACGAGACCTTTTCGCTCTTTATCTGCCTGAGCGACTCGACGATCGCCTCCAGGGAGCCCTGCGTATCGCTCTTGACGACTACCGAAAGCTCGTGCCTGCCGTCGTCGCCCATCTGGAACAGAAGCGCGTCCAGCGATTTCGCCTTGGACGAGGAAAGCTCCTGTTCCTTCCTGAGCCGCGCCGATTCCTCCGCCAGCGTGCGCGCGCGCTTTTCGTTCAGCATCACGCGGAACTCGGCGCCCGCCTCGGGCACGCCCGAAAGCCCCGTGCATTTGACGGGCGTCGCGGGCGGCGCGTCCTTTATGCGGCGGCCATGGTCGTCGATGAGCGAACGCACCTTGCCGAAATTCTCGCCGATGAGAATCGCATCGCCCACCTTCAAGGTGCCGCCCGTCACAAGCAACGTGGCCGAAGGACCGAACCCCTGCTCAAGCTCGGCCTCTATCACATATCCGTTCGCGCGGCGCCTGGGGTTCGCCGTAAGCTCCAGGACGTCGGCCTGCAGAAGGATCATCTCCAGCAGGTTGTCCACGCCCTGCCCGGTCGTGCCGGACACTTCGCAGCACACCACGTCGCCGCCCCATTCCTCGGGCGTGAGCCCTTCCTTCTGGAGCATCTGCTTGACGCGCTGCACGTTGGCCGTGGGCTTGTCGCACTTCGTGATCGCCACCATGATCTGGACCCCGGCCTGGCGGGCGAACTTGATCGCCTCCTCCGTCTGCGGCATGATGCCGTCGTCGGCGGCGATGATGATAACCGCGATGTCCGTAA
>JAEEGL016771473.1_pt1 | contig 14045 bp, 14 predicted proteins | sample 9134231 | NCBI WGS metagenome assembly JAEEGL01 (sample SAMN16246548, study PRJNA631951) | gut metagenome | biome: gut microbiome; feature: rumen; material: fiber-attached | host: Bos | place: Iran: Karaj | collected 2018-10
GCTGTTGCCCTTGCAAAGGACCTTGTTGAACAGTTGAAGGGTAAAACTAACAAATATATGATTGGTGTTCCTTTTGTATACCTTGATGCAGTTGCACAGGTTGTAAAGGGAAGCAACATTCTTTTGGCTGCACAGGATTGTGCCGCTACAGATAACGGAGCCCACACCGGAGAAGTTTCATGCGCAATGCTCAAGGATATCGGCTGTCAGAGCGTAATTCTTGGTCACTCAGAACGCCGCCATGAAATTGGTGAATCTGATGAACTTATTAACAAAAAGGTTCGCAAGGCTTTGAACTCAGGGCTTGAAGTTGACCTTTGTATTGGTGAACTTTTGAGCGAACGCGAAGCAGGCGAAGCAGAACAGGTTTGTGCCTTCCAGCTCAGCGCAGGTCTTGCAGGTGTAACTGCAGAACAGATGAAAAACGTAACAATTGCCTACGAACCTGTTTGGGCTATTGGTACAGGCAAAACTGCTACTCCTGAAGATGCTCAGGCAATGCACAAGTTTATCCGTGCTTACATTGCAAAGCTTTACAACCAGCAGGTTGCCGACGAAACAATCATCCAGTACGGTGGTTCTATGAAGGCTTCTAACGCTGCAGAGCTTCTTGCTCAGCCGGATATTGACGGTGGACTTATTGGTGGTGCTTCGCTTAAGGCAGAAACATTTATTCCTATTTGTGTATTGTAGATTGTCACGGCCTTTGGCCTCACAATGACGGAGTGTCTTTGCTAACTGCTAGACACTCTCCAATTTTTTCATTAAAATATTATAACTATTATTTGATTTATAAATTTGGAGAAATATATGGGTACAATTGGAATTGTTCTTCTGGTATTTTTTATCATTATTTGTGTGCTTCTGGTATTACTTGTTTGCGTTCAGAGCGATAACGAAGATGGAATGGGCGGACTTTTAGGTGGCCGTGGAACTGCCGCATTTGGTTCTCATAGTGCCAGTGTTCTTACTAAAGCAACTGCTGTAATGGTTGCTTTATTCTTTGTTCTTACTTTATCACTTGCTCTTGTTAACAAAAAGCCAAAGACAGATAAATTTGTAGATTCAATTGCAGAAGAAGAAATTGCAACTGAGGCTTCTGCTGATGCAGGTAACTGGTGGGATGATTCTGCTGCCACAGAAACTGCTGAAGAAGCTGCAGAATAATAGTTTAATATAAAATACTATTCTATTAAAAAATCTGCTGGTTTGGAAACGGGCTGGCAGATTTTGGAGTTTTAAATGCAGGAAGAGATAAATGTAATACAACATCTGCTTGCTGTAGAAAAAGATGCCGCTCTCTTGATTGATAATGCTGTAAAAGAAGCGGACTCAAGAACAGCACAGGCTAAAAACGAGGCTAATTCACTTTTTAAACAGAAATATGATGAATGTGCTGTAACTCTTCAAAATGAATATGAGCAGAAACTCCAGCAAAAAAAATCAGAACATATTAAGCAGATGGAACAGTTTAAAACAGAATTGGAAGGCCGCAAAAAAAATAATGCCGCCTTTAATAAACTTCTGGACAAGATTCTTTTTGAATAGCAGGAGGTTGTATGGATAATTCTACAGCTCTTGCTTTTTGTTATCCCAAGGCTGCCGGACTTTTAACTAAAGCTTTTTTAAAAGACAGGGCACAGCTTCTTTTTGAATGTGAATCTTTGACTGCTTTGTGGGATATGCTTTTTAAGGAACCGGTGCCTCTTGTTCCCGAAACTCTGCTTGCCCGCCAGATTGAAGAAAAAGCCTTTGATAATTTTTTATCTGATTATATTTTTTTTCTGAATCAATATGATAAGCCTCCTCTTGTGCTGCTTGATTATATTAAACGTTACGAAATTGAAAATCTTAAAGAAATTATAGATGCCCTTTGTGCGGGTAAAAAAGAGAGACCGGCACTGCTTGATTTAAAAAGCTTTGAAAGATTAAATGTTAAAGCCTGGCCCGATCTTGCAAAAATGACAGACGGAACAGAGTTTTCCTGGCTCAAAGCTGTACCGGCTCTGCAAGACCAGCAGTCTGTTGAATTTAAGATTGATCTTGCTCTTTTGCGTGAAAACTGGAAGGCAATTGACCAAAAGCATGGAGACTCAAGGGAAGGGCACAAAAAACTTTTCCTTGACGAATTTGTAATCAAGAATATAATTTGGGCATTGAGGCTTGAACTTTATTACGAAATGCCGCACGATGAAATTATAAAAAATCTTTTTTATGTAACTGATAGTCCTTGTAAAGAAGATCCTCTTGCGGCACCGGCAATAAAGGTTCTGGGTTTTGATGTTCATAAATATTCGGATTGGGAAAACTGGGAATATTCACAGTATCTTAATCCGCAGGATGTTGATGGACTTTGGTGTGTAGATCCTGTGTGGATTGAAAGAAGTTATCTAAGGCATCAGGCTGCTTTTGCAAATCATATTTTTCATCAGTATACGATGGAGGATACGGCTCTTGCGGCCTGGTTCAAGCTTAAGTCGTATGAGCTTACCTGCATAAGAACTGCTGTTGAAAGTCTGAGGCTTAAGATAAATCCGGAAGAAGCAATGGAGGCTGTGGGAATAAATGGCTAGAACTGCCCAAATGCGGCTCATGGAATTAATGGTTCTCAAACAGGATATTTCGCCGGTAATTGAGTATATTGGAAAAAAGGAATCGTTCCAGTTTCAGAATAATTCCGCAAGTCAGGAAAAAGTAAAATCAAAATCAGAAAAAGATTTTGACGTTGATTCAAATTTTTATACCGGTTTACGTAATGCTTCCATAAATCTTGGTATTCCGCTTTCTGATGCTGAATTTGCTTCTATGGAAATAAAAGCCCCTGTGGCTAAAGACCGTGAAGATGCGGGACGGGTTCTTAAAGCTTATAATGATCTTGAGGCAGAGCTTGAAGCCGCCGGTACTGAAGTAACTAAAACAGAAGATGCTTACAAAGAAGCACAGGCCTTTGCAAACCTTAAGGTTTCTTTTTCGGAACTGGATAACCTTTCGTTCCTTACCCTGAGGGTTGGAAAAATTGATGAAGCGGGTTTTGACCAGATAAAACAGTCGCTTGGTATGAAGGCTGTTGTTGTTGCCCTTGGTGATGATAAATCTCATGTTCTTGTTGCAGCCTCTAAGAAAAACAGTGCAGAAGTAGATATTGAACTTAAAAAACTTGGATTTGTTGCGCTGGAGATTCCTCAGAATTTTGAAGGGGTTCCGCAGGATGTGCTGGACGGGCTTTTGGCTCAGAAAAAAAAGGCTCAGGAAAAATATGAAGGGCTGGAACAGACTCGTGCTAATTTTGCAGAAACTCATAAAACTTTAATTCATCAGCTTATAAAAGTTTTTTCTGTTGGAGTACAGATTTCGGATATTGAACGGGAGCTTGAAGCAACGGAGCTTGTTTACAGAATAACAGGCTGGGTTCCGCTTGAACAGACAGAAACTTATATGAGGGAGCTGGATGATATTACTCAGGGACGTATTGCAATACGCATTTATTCTCCTTTAGAAGTTCCATCTGTTGTTTCCGGCAAGGAGCAGGTTCCTGTAAAGCTTACTCATGGAAAATTTGTACGCAGCTTTGAAAGAATGATTTTCAGCTACGGCTCTCCTTTGTATGGAACAATTGACCCGACTCCATTTGTTGCTGTTTTCTTTACGCTGCTTTTTGGAATAATGTTTGGAGATCTGGGACAGGGGCTTGTTTTTCTGCTTGCGGGTATTCTTATGGCCGCAAAGGTTATTAAGGTTGGCGGCTGGAATAAGTTTGCTCCAATCTTTATGGCTATAGGAATTACCAGTTCTATAATGGGTTTTCTTACGGGGGAATTCTTTTCAAATGAAACCCTGCTTGAACCGGTAGCAGAATGGGTTACGGGGCTTTTTGGGCATCCTCATGCGCCTATTTTAACTTTAATGCCTTCTAGTGATCCTTCTTCAATTGTTGCTATGTTTGGAGTGTTTGGTGTAGCGGTTGGCATTGGTTTTATAATTAATACGGTTGGACTTATTCTGAACATAATCAATAATCTTATAAGAAAACGCTATGCACAGGCATTCTTTGGTAAAAACGGGCTTGCGGGTGCAGTGTTTTTCTGGTATGTTATTGCCCTTGTAATAAGAATGATTGTTCTTCATCATTCGCCGGCCGCTTATGACTGGATTATTATTGGAGTTTCTCTTTTCTTTGCAGCCTTTGCCCAGCCGTTTGAAAGATTGCTTGAAGGAGAAAAGCCGCTTTTGGAAAATGGTTTTGGAACCTATCTTATTTCAGGAATTGTTGAGCTTATAGAAGTTGTTTCGGGCTATCTTTCTAATACGGTAAGTTTTGTAAGAGTTGGTGCTTTTGCGCTTTCTCATGCCGTGCTTGATTTTCTTATTCTTACCTTAACAAATATGGTTGGGGGAGAAGCAAGCGTTGGCGGTATTGCAATAATGATTATTGGTAATGCGGTTATAATTGTTCTGGAAGGAATGATTGTTGCAATTCAGGTTATAAGGCTGCAGTATTATGAATTCTTTTCTAAGTTCTTTAATGAAACGGGAAGAGAATTTGTGCCGTTTAAGTTTGAGAATAAATAATGTGTAAGGCCACTAGTGGCCGGTGTTATATAGCAGACCGTTAAGAAAATTGCGAAAGCAATTTTTAGGTCTACAATTTTGGAGGTTTTTAATGAAAAAACGTATTTTTATGATTCTTACAATCATGCTTTGTGCCTGTGCTGCTTTGTTTGCACAGGATGCAGAAGGTGCAAAAGAGGCTGCCGCAAATGCCGGTGGTATCTCGGAAGGAATAAAATATCTGGCTGCGGCTATTGCAGTTGGACTTGCCTGTATTGCGGGCGGTATTGCGGTTGCCAAAATTGGTTCTTCTGCTATGGGTGCAATGAGCGAAAATCCTGAGCTTTCTGGTAAGGCTCTGCCGTTTGTTGGTCTTGCAGAAGGTATTTGTCTTTGGGGAATGCTTGTAGCAGTTCTCATTCTGGTTTTGTAATTAACTTAATGAAATTTTTTACCATAGGGCAGCGAGAGATTGTCCTTGCCTTTAAAATGACCGGTATTGACGGTGTGGTTGCCGAAACCAGAGAACAGGTGCTTGATGCCTTTAACCGTATTACAGGAAAGGGCGGTACGGCAAATGTTCCAACCGATGAAATACCAAGGGTTCTTATCCTCACAGAACAGGCTGCGGCGCTTATTGAGGAAGAAGAAATCCAGTGGCAGAAGACAGGAAAGTATCCTCTGATTGTAGAAGTTCCTTCTCTTGACGGACATATGAAGGGGCATAAAACTTTAACCGAAGCAATCAGAGAAGCTGTTGGAGTTAGTGTATAGAAAATGCAGGAATTACGTTCTACAGAAATTTTGGATAAAGAGATTCGCTCAGAAGCCAGACGCAAGGCAGAAGCTGTAATAAAGCGTGCTGATGAAGAATGTAAGCGAATCCTTGACGGGGTAGATAATAAGATTGAAACTGCCCGTCAGGAAAAGCAGGCCTTTTATGATAAAAAATTTTCTGCCTTTGTAAAGGATTTAGAAGCTTCTGCTCCATTGGAAAAACAGAGATTTGAAGTTTCCTTTGTTCAATCTCAGCTCTTAAAGGCTGTAAACGAATATCTTGCAGCCCTTTCAGAGGAAAAAAGAATTGAACTTGTTTTGAATTATTGCCAGGTTCCGGCAAATGAGTTTAATGCTTTTGTTTATGGTTTTGACATAGGGCTTGTAAAAAAGCTTCTTGCGGCCAGAACAAAAGCTGTGCTTTTATCAATAGAAAAAACAGACTTTTGCAAGATTGTTCTGGAAGATGATATTGGTCTGGAAAAAAACGAAGGCATAATACTTGAAACTAAGGATAAGGCGGTGAGGTGCCGTCTTACTCTTGCAGAAGTTGTCAGCCGCATTCTTGATAAATACAGAGAAGAACTTACAACTGCACTTTTTGCTGAACAAGAAACTGAAGGTGGTGAAAAATGACAGAAGGAAAAATCACCCGCATTTCAGGACCAATTGTTTATGCTCAGGGACTTGATGACTGCGGACTTTATGATGTAGTTGATGTCGGCGATAAAAAGCTGATTGGCGAAATAATCCGTCAGAACAAAGGTAACGCTACCATTCAGGTTTATGAAGAAGATACAGGTATGCACCTTGGAGAAAAGGTTGTCTGTACAAATCGTCCTCTTTCTCTGCGGCTTGGTCCTGGACTTGTAGGTAATATTTATGACGGAATTCAGCGCCCTTTAAAATCTCTTTTTAGTGGAGAAGATAAAGAATCTGAGCTTGATGATTCTGCCTTTTTACTGCCCGGCCAGCGTACCCAGCCTCTGGATGTAACAAAGGTCTGGCATTTTGATGCGGCAGAAGGTCTTGATCAGGGACAGGAAATTTATCCGGGCTTTGTGCTTGGTACGGTTCAGGAAACACCTTCTATTCTTCAAAAAATAATGGTTCCGCCTGACATCCGAGGACATAAGCTTGTGACTTTTAAGGGCACAGGGGATTACACCGTAGAAGATGTTATTGCTACTACAGAGTTTGATGAAGAAATAAGACTTTCTCATTACTGGGCTGTACGCAAACCTCGTCCTTATGCGCATAAGCTTGGTGTGTCTGAACCTCTTATAACGGGACAGCGTGTAATTGATGTTTTCTTTCCTTTGAGCAAGGGAGGAACTGCCGCAATTCCGGGTGGTTTTGGAACCGGAAAAACAATGACCCAGCATGCGGTTGCCAAGTGGTGCGATGCAGACCTTATTGTTTACATTGGCTGCGGAGAACGCGGAAACGAAATGACAGAGGTTCTTACAGAGTTTCCTGAATTGATAGACCCAAGAACCGGACGTTCCATTATGGAGCGTACCATTCTTATTGCAAATACTTCTAACATGCCGGTTGCGGCCCGTGAGGTTTCTCTTTATTCGGGAATTACTCTTGCAGAATATTACCGCGACATGGGTATGGATGTTGCTATAATGGCAGACTCTACCAGCCGCTGGGCAGAAGCTCTTCGTGAACTTAGTGGCCGTATGGAAGAAATGCCGGCAGAAGAAGGATTCCCTGCATACTTACCAACCCGTCTTGCTTCTTTTTATGAACGGGCAGGTCGCGTAGATACTCTTTGCGGGGAACAGGGTTCTGTTAGTGTAATTGGAGCAGTTTCTCCACCGGGCGGCGACTTTAGTGAACCGGTTACCCAGCATACAAAACGCTTTATCCGCTGCTTTTGGGCGCTTGACCGCGAGCTTGCAAATGCACGTCATTATCCTGCAATTGGCTGGATAGATTCTTATTCTGAATATGCAGATGAAGTGCGCGACTGGTGGGAAATAAGAAACCCTCTTTGGGCCCAGCTGAGACAGCAGGCTTTGGATCTGCTTAAGAGTGAACAAAAACTGGAGCAGATTGTACGTCTTATTGGCCCGGATGCCTTGCCGCCACAACAGCGTCTTGTGCTCAAGGTTGCCGAAATGATTAAGAACGGCTTTTTGCAGCAGAATGCCTTTGATGATATTGATAAATACTGTTCCATTGAAAAACAGATTTTAATTCTGGAGCTGATTATGGAATATTACCGTCGTGCAGATGCGGTAGTTAAGCAGGGGGCTCTTTTAATGAAGGTAACAAAGCTTCCTGTCTGCGATGAGCTTGTAAGAATTAAAATGCAGTATTCAAATGATCAGATAGACAAAATAGAAGAAATTCGTGGCCACCTTGACGAACAGCTTGGTGAGCTGGAAAGAGCATATTCTTCCAGAAGAGGATAAACTCAGGGACCACGGGAGTGTAAGATATGAAAGGTATTGAATATAGAGGCGTTACTTCTGTGGACGGTCCTATTATCGTTCTTAAGAGTACCGAAAAAGTTTTTTATAACGAAACTGTTTGCGTACGCGATCGTAATGGAAACAAACGCACCGGTAAAGTTGTTGATATAAGCGAATCTGCTGTTGTAGTTCAAATTTTTGGTTCAACTACAGGACTGGATCTGGATGAAACTACTTTTGAATTTCTGGATGAACCGCTGGAGCTGCGTGTTGGCGACGGTCTTCTTGGCCGTGTATTTAACGGTCTTGGTGAGCCTGCCGACGGATACCCTGCAATTGTTTCTTCAGAAAAACGCAACGTTAACGGAAACCCTATAAATCCTTATGCACGTGTTTATCCGCGAGATTTTATTCAAACCGGTATTTCTGCAATTGACGGAATGAACAGTCTTGTACGAGGTCAAAAGCTTCCTATTTTTAGTGGGAACGGTTTGCCTCATAATAAGCTTGCGGCACAGATAATTCGTCAGGCAAAGCTCCGCAATTCCGACGAAAAATTTGTTATGGTTTTTGCCGGAATGGGAATTAAATATGATGTTTCAAAATTCTTTGTAGATACCTTTGAAGAGTCCGGTGTTCTTGCAAATGTTGTAATGTTTTTAAGTCTTGCAGATGCACCTTCTATTGAACGAATTATTACTCCGCGTTGTGCGCTTACTGCTGCGGAATATCTTGCTTTTGAAAAAGGAATGCATGTTCTTGTTGTTATGACTGATATGACTAACTACTGCGAAGCTCTGCGCGAAATTTCTACTACCCGTGGAGAGGTTCCGGGGCGCAAGGGATATCCCGGATATTTGTATTCTGACCTTGCCGAGCTTTATGAACGTGCCGGAAAAATCAAGGGCTCTACGGGTTCTATTACACAAATTCCAATTTTGTCTATGCCTAACGATGATATTTCTCATCCAATTCCTGATTTAACGGGATACATTACCGAGGGTCAGATTGTTCTTGGCCGTGAGCTTTTTCAAAAAGGCTTGTATCCGCCGGTAACAGGACTTTCCAGTCTTAGCCGTCTTATGAAGGATGGTATTGGACCAGAAATGACCCGCGATGACCATGCCGCTGTTTCTTCTCAGTTGTTTGCATCTTATTCCAAGGTAAAGACAATCCGTAATCTTGCGGCAATTATTGGAGAAGAAGAATTAAGTGACCTGGATCGTCAGTATCTTCATTTTGGAGAACGCTTTGAGCAGGAATTTATTGCCCAGGGTGAATACGAAGAACGCACTATTGAACAGACGCTTGATATTGGCTGGAATATTTTACAGGAACTGCCTGTAGAAGAATTAACCAGAATTAAACCGGAACTTATAGAGAAATACAGGAAGTAAAGGAGTAATAGAAGCAGGCGTTGCGGGCGGCGTTTGAGCCCGCAGAGGGGGTGGCGGAAAACCGCTTGCGGGTTGGAGACAGGGGGAGACTTCCCCCTCCTGAAACCTGAAACCTGGAACCTGGAACCTGGAACCTGATTATGAACATAAACATTGCGCCTACAAAATCTAATCTTCTCACAACAAAGGAACAGCTTGCGGTTTCTACAAACGGTTATGAGCTTCTGGAAGAAAAGCGTGAGATTCTTGTACGCGAGCTTATGAGTCTTGTGGAGCAGGTCAGGCTTTTGGAAGAGGAAATTGAAAAAGCGATAGAAGATGCTTACCCTGCCTTTAAGCGCATGCTTATGATTGATGGAGCAGATGAGGTGGAACGTATTTCGCATGCAATTCATTATGATTTTGATATGATTGAAAAAAATGTTACTGTGGGCGGAATGCAGTTTGAAACCATAGAGGTGGAGCTGCCACAAAAGGAGCTTTTTTATTCCTTTATGGGAACCTATGCAAATACAGATGCTGTAATCATAAAATTTTTAAATCTTCTTTCGCTGCTGACTCAAATGGCAAGCATAAGAACAATTGTTTGGCGGCTTGCAGAAGAGGTAAAGCGTACGCAGCGTCGTGTTAATGCTCTTGATAAAATGATAATCCCGCAGGCGTCTCAGACGATAAAATATATAGAAGGTGTCCTTGAGGAACGTGAACGTGAAAATGTTTTTGTGCTCAAGGCTTTAAAACGTAAAAAACAAAAGCAGGAGAAATAATGGAAAAAAAAGCTCCAAAGAAAATTCTGGTTGCAATAAATGGTTCTGAAGGTTCTATAAGAGCTGCTATGAAGGCTATAATGATTTGCCGTGAATACAGCCTTGAACTTAAATTTGTTTATGTAATTGATACTGCAACAATTTCTTATCTTGGAATGAACCAGATGCTTGCAAAGGATGAACAGACAGATTACAAGGTAGATCTTGCTTATGAAGGACAAAACTATCTTGAATATGCTGCGGGGCTTGCTGCTTCTAAAGGTGTAACTGCTGCTACAGAATTGCGTGATGGAGCTGTTGTTACACAGATTCTTGATGTGGCAGAAAAATTTAAAGCAAATGTAATTGTAATTGGAAGTACAAGAAAAAAACATACAGACCGGTTTGTAAAAAGAAATGTGCACTCAACTCATGAAAGTGATATAATAGAAAACTCTAAAATACCGGTTCTGGTTATTCCGGCTCTTGAAGAAATTGAGGAACAGTTTAAACAGTTTTAATTATGCAGGATTTTTATAAGGTTTTGGGTGTGCGGCAGGATGCAACTCTTGCCGAAATTAAGCGCGCCTATCGTGAAAAGGTAAAAAATCTCCATCCGGATCTTACCGGTGATATTACCCGTCATGAAGAATTTAACGAGGTTGTTCACGCCTACAGGGTTTTGTCTGATGCCCGCCAGCGTTCCATTTTTGATGAAGGCTTTTTGTACCGCATGAGAAAAGCTGCGCAGAATGCAGATTCCTTTGATTACTACAAATGGCTCAGCGCCCGTGAAGACAACGAAAGCCGTGCCAAGTTGATTTTTTATACCCTTATGCATAATAAAGAAGATGAAGCTGTTGCGGAGTTTAAACGTATGCAGATGAGTCATACAGATTTTTCGCTTAAAAATTATTTTACCCGCGAAGATTTTATGGACTACGGCTATATTCTTGCAGAGGAGCTTGTAATAAGGGCCGAATATTATGATGCATTTTTGCTGCTGGAACAGATTATCAAAATGGAATATTCCTACAGGTATTTTTATATTTTCTTTCCCGAAGTTATAGATTTTACAATGGGCATTCTTAAACGGAATATTGACGGTGTAATAAGCGACGAATTGGCTCTTGATGTTTATGAGCGTGCACTGGATCTTGAGTTAGGTAAAACTAACGACGCTTTTTTTCTGCGTAAAATGAGTGAAGAATATCGCAGGCTTGGAGATTTATCAACTTCAGAAATCTGTTTACGAGAATCACAAAAAATGTTAGTATAGACTTACTATGATTAAAATTAAGACACCTGAAGAAATAGATGGTATAAGAAAGGCCTGCCATCTTACTGCTGACATGTTTAATGAATTAATTCCAAAAATAAAGGCCGGAATGAGTACTTACGAAATAGATATGCTTTTTAAGCATTTTATTGAGTCTCATGGAGGAACCCCTGCCTGGTATGTAGAAGATTTTCCGGGGGCTGTTTGTATAAGCATTAATGATGAAGTTATTCACGGTATTCCTTCTAAAAAAAGAATTGTGCGTGACGGAGATCTTGTAAGCCTTGATGTGGGCATAAATCTTAACGGTTATATAAGCGATACAACTCACAGTCTTTTAATAGGAAATGTTTCCCAGGAAGTTCGCAAACTCAAAAAAGTAACAGAAGAATGTCTGCAGGCAGCAATAAATGCCTGTGTGGTAGGTAACAGAATAGGCGATATTGCCAAGGCTGTATATGGGCTTGCGGCAGAAAAGCACGGCTATGGTGTAGTTTATGATTATTGTGGTCATGGAGTAGGGCTTGAGGTTCACGAGGATCCAAGTGTTCCTAATGTTCCTTTCCGCGGAATGAATCCAAGAATAAAGCCCGGAATGGTTCTTGCTCTTGAACCAATGATTAATATGGGTACACCTGATGTTGACCTGCTTGATGACGGCTGGACTGTTGTTACTGCTGATGGTTCTGTTTCCTGTCACGAAGAACATACTGTTGCCGTTTTTGAAGATCACACAGAAGTATTGACGGATTTGAATTACAAATAGATTGCCACGCCTTCGGCTCGCAATGACGGTCATTGCGAGGAGCGTTAGCGACGTGGCAATCCATATATAACAAGTAATTAATCCCTTCTTTCAATTAATAACAACATTTTAATGTTACACTTTTGATTTTTTGGTATTATATTTATATATAAGTCATAGTGAATGACATAATCCAACTTCAGGAGATGCAAAAATGAAAAAACTTTCAAAATTGATTTTAACTGCAATGATGGGACTTGTTTTATGTGGTACATCTTTTGCTCAGAATTCAAAAACAAGTCAGGCCTTAAGTATTGTTGAAGCCCTGCAGACAACCTTTCAGTCGGTATCTGATACACTTCTACCATCTGTTGTTGAAGTAGATATAACACAAACAAAAACTTATACATCGCCATTTGGGGGTTCAACAAATCCGTTTGAATGGTTCTTTGGAAACGGTAATAACAACAATGGTTCAGACAATTCAAACGGCAATACCCGCGAGTATCAGACAAGTGGTCTTGGTTCCGGTGTAATTGTCCGCAAAACCGGCAACACCTATTATGTTCTTACAAATAATCACGTTGCAGGCGAGGCTACTAAAATCAGTGTAAAGCTTAATGATGAAAGATCTTTTGAAGCCAAACTTGTAGGTACAGATGAAAGAATAGACATTGCTCTTGTTTCCTTTGAAACCAAGGATAATCTTCCGGTTGCAAAGCTTGGAGATTCAGATAAGGTAAAAGCCGGAGATATCTGTATGGCTTTTGGTGCTCCTCTTGGTTATAGTCAGTCTGTAACTCAGGGTATTGTAAGTGCCACCGGTCGTAGTGAAAGTTCAATGTCTTCTATAAGCGATTATATTCAGACTGATGCTGCAATCAACCAGGGAAACTCCGGTGGTCCGCTTGTAAATATTTATGGCGAAGTAATTGGTATTAATACCTGGATTGCATCTTCTTCCGGCGGTTCTGTTGGACTTGGATTTGCAATTCCAATTAACAATGTAAAGAATGCTATTGATGCCTTTATTAAGGACGGAAAAATTACCTACGGCTGGCTTGGAGTTTCTCTGCTCGACGTAAATGATGACTTTAAGAAAGAACTTGGCGTTGGAAAAATCTCCGGTGCTTTTGCCGCAGAAATCTTTAAGGAGTCTCCTGCTTATAAGGCCGGAATTAAACCTGGCGACTACATTGTTGAACTTAATGGAAAAACTGTAAAATCTGTAAATCAGCTTGTACGTGATGTTGGTTATCTTGAAGCAGGAACAACTGCAACCTTTAAGGTTTTGCGTGGTGGAGCAAAAACTCTTGAACTTACTGTAAAAATAGAAGCCCGTGCAAAGGATGTAGACAGCCTTAATAACAAGCTGTGGCCAGGCTTTATTGCAACCCCTCTTACAGACGAGATGCGCGAACAACTCAAAATTGATAACGCCAAGATTAAGGGTGTTGTTGTTGCCAGTGTAGAAGCAAAATCTCCTGCTGCAAGCCTGCGCTTACAGGAAGGTGATGTGATTACTGCTGTAAACGGTAAAGCCGTAAAAACTGTTGCAGAATTCTATCAGGAGCTGGCTGCTGCCAAAAACTCTGTAAACTTTGATATTTATTCTAACGGTGGTACGGTAACAACCGGAACCTACAGATTCTAATGTTTTTGCAGTGTAAAGCATAGGGTGTTTTACCTATCTTCTTTACATAATTCTAACCAAAGTGCTATAATCTCTTCTATGAGTTTGTGGAAGAGATTAATTAGCACTTTTTTTATTCTGGGACTGTTTTCTGCAGCCTTTGCTCAAGCTTCTAATGGGATTAAAACAGATCAAACTTTTCTTTCAGATTATGTAAGTAAAATCTGGACTACCGAAGACGGACTGCCTGGTATGTCCATTACAACCGTTTTACAGGACCGCAAGGGTTATATCTGGATTGGTACCTACGACGGTCTTGTCCGCTTTGATGGTGTTGAATTTACAACCTTCAGCCGCTCTACAGACCAGCGCTTTGATTTTGCTTCGGCCCGCTCTCTTTACGAAGCAGAAGACGGCACTCTCTGGGTAGGGCACAATGACGAAGGTGTTACTGCAATCTTTCCGGACGGGCAAATCAAAAAATACACAATGGA
>JAEEGL010232795.1_pt1 | contig 14044 bp, 7 predicted proteins | sample 9134231 | NCBI WGS metagenome assembly JAEEGL01 (sample SAMN16246548, study PRJNA631951) | gut metagenome | biome: gut microbiome; feature: rumen; material: fiber-attached | host: Bos | place: Iran: Karaj | collected 2018-10
TATATTTTCTGTCATTTTTTGTGTTTGAATATTTGAAGATAAATTACTTATATTTAATTGATCTAAATTTATCATTTCTGCATTTGAATAACTTCTTGTTCTTTCATTTATTTTTGTATTTGAAAAAGTTATTTTTAATATATTTTTTTCATTTGTGTTTTCTACTTTAACTAAAAATTTCCCTTCTTTTGGAATTTTTTTATAAAAGTATAAATAAATCATTTTTATTAAGTTTTTAAAATAAAAGTAATCTAAATTTGCACAAATATTTGAAAGAAGTGATAAATTTTCATTTTGAGTTATTCTCTTATATTCAAATAACTTTGAAAATTTCTCTGAGACTCTTGTAAATATTGATTCTAAATTTATTGTTGTATTTGAGTGAAATTTATCTTTCATATTAAACGTAGATATTTGAAAATATAATATAAAATTCTTTAAAAAAAACCTTATTAAATAAACAAGAAGTTCAATTCTTTTTACTGTGTTTGAATTTAAATTGCCTAGGATTTCATTTACTGTTGATACTAAACTATTTACAGGGTTATTTATTTCATGATATAAAGTTAATAAATATTGATATCCAATATTTTTAACAAATTGATTTTGAATATTTTTCCTTTCATCTTCATAATTATCAATTAATACATAAATATTAAATTTATTCCTTCTTACTTTTATATACAATATATTATTATTATGAATAAATGTTTTATTACTTGAATCCTTTGTTAAAAAAATATGATCATAAAGAGAAGTTTCTTTCTTATTTTGTGAAAAGGAAAATTCTTGATAATTATTTAATGATTTCATAAATTTTTTTATATTATTATCTTTTGAAATAGATAATAATTTTCTTCCTAATTGATTACAATGTGAAATGATATATTCATTAGATGATACTTCAAATTCTTGAGTGAAAATTACTATACCTATAGGAAGATTATTTAATATATCATTATAATGCTCTAAATTTCCTAAAATAGGTGATTTTGTTAAAAGAAAGGACATTTCTTATTGTTATTTATTTTAATATATTTTAGATAATTAAATTCTAAAAACCTTAATAAAAAAACAATAAAAAAGGAAAAAATATTATAAATAATGAAAAACCATAAAATTTATAATAATAATAATAATAAAAAAAACAAAAAAAAAAAAAAGGAATTAAAAAACATTAAATATTAATATAAACCTCAATTACTTAATAATAACAATTTCATCCCTATCAATAAAAGCAATTTTTGTTTTATCAGAATTAATACTTGTTCTTTGAATTCCACCATTTCCAAAAGGACTAACATATTCATATTTACAAAATGGAGTTTCTTTCCCGAAAATATTCCAAAAAGAAATAATTGAATTTTCAATAGTACTAGCGAATAAAATACATCCACTTTTACTAAATCCAATAGAATTAACAGAATTATTATCATTATTATCTTTTTTATAAATACCTAATTCTCTAACAGCTCTTAAATCATATAATCTAATAGTACTATCTTCACTACCAGCAGCAAGAGTACTTAATCTTCCAGGAAGAAATTTAACACAATTAATACTAGAATCACTTCCTTGAAAAGTAACAACACAAGCTTTTTTTTCTCTAATATCCCATATTTTAACAGTAGTATCACCACTTCCTGTTGCAAATATATTTCCATTAACTTCATTAACATCTAAACCTGAAATTTCACTTGTATGTTCTCTATATGAATTAACTATTTTTCCTTGAGAATTTATATCCCATAATATTAAATCACTATCAAAAGAAGCACTTATCATAAATGCAGTATTCATAAATTGAATAGCTGATACTCCACCTTGATGACCAGTAAATTTTTTTGTACCATTTTCATTATCTCTTCTCTCATTATTAATTACAATATTTTTTAAATTTATTGCACCATCAAAACCTCCAACTGCAAACATTTGATTTTCTGTTTGTTCTATTGCACATGTGTTTAATATTCCACTTCCAAAATTTTGAGAAAAGATTAAATTTCCATTATCAGAATTAAATACATAAGAATTCCCTCTGTTTGTTACTGATACTATTCTATTTGAAAATGCATTTCCTTCTCCTGCCCATTGAAAGTTTGTTATCTTTTCTATATCTGAATTTTCTGACTTTTCATTTTCTGATTTTTTGAAGAATTGAAGTCTACGAGATATTGTAAATGTTAATCCTTTACAATCATTAAATTTCTGACGGTAGTTATTTTTTATTATAAAATTGTGAATTGTTATTTCGTTCCCATAAGGTTTTAGTTTTTGCTTCATATCTGCAATTTGTTGGTCTATGGAAGTCATTTTTTTTTTTCAGTTTATTTTTTTTTTCAAGTGAAAAATAAATATTTAATTTTTTTAAGTAAATTATAAATTTATTTTTTTTTTTTCAGTTTTCAATTAATACAATTACTTAACTCTCAATATATTTATTTATTTTAATTTCAATATTATCTTCTTATAATATTTTCTTTTTTTAAATTATTTCCTTATTCTTTTAGATTAAGGATACATCTGAATATATTTGATAAAGTAATTAAACTTAAATCATCTCCTGTATTAACGATAATTTTTTTTTCAGGACTAGCATTAAGTAATTCAAAAATTTGTTTCATAGTATATTTTTCTTTTTTAATATTAATATATTTAATTCTTTCTTTTCCTAAAGGCTTTTCATCATCAATTCCTTCATATAATTTAATTAAGAATTTTTCAACTGAATCATCTAAAGAAAAGAAAATACCGACTTTCATAAAAAAATAAACTAAATCTTTTAAGAACAAATAACCAAATATTTCATTATTATTACTAGAATCATAAATAGGCATAATAGATAATTTAGATAAAAAGCATTGTTCAAAAACAACAAAAACTTTTTCATTTTTATCAAATTTATAAGTTAATTTATTAGCAATTGAAGTAACATTAATAATATCATTTAATGAACATTTAAATTCTTTCATTCCACCATAATAATTTTGAATAAAGAAATCAAACATAGTTTCATAAGTAATAAACCCAGTATAATTTTTAATATAATTAGTATTTTTCATATTAGGTAAATTATTATTAGATTGACTAATTTCACTTGGTTTTTCTTTAGTTTCTTCAATAATAATTCTATGAGTTTTTTTTTCTTTAATTAATTTTGCACAATCAAATAAATTATTATCTAAACTTACAGAAAGTAATTTAGCTTTGGATTTTAATCTATGAATTGGAATTCCTCTTACAGTTCTATAAAAGTCATTAATTGAAATTAAATTTAAAGATTTAAAAAAATCAACTCCTTGTTTTAAAGAACTTGATTGAGGTTTTTCTTTAATTTCTCCTTCAAAAGAAGAATCACTTCCTTCTTCATCTAATTCATTTATTCTTTCAAATGAACCAAAACTTTTTTTTTTAACTGGTTTAATTTCTTCACTTTCTTTAATTGAAGAAAGAGAATTTAATTGAACTTCATTTTTTGAAAAAATTTCTTTTATAAAAAAATTTGTATTTACAATGATTCCATTATACTTTTTTATTCTGTCATTTATAAATTTAATTAATTCCATAATATCTCTAATTGTTATTATTCCTATAAAATTTTTATAAAGTGAATCATAGACTAAAGCACAATATATATCTTCTTTTACCATTGCATATATTGTTTCTAAAAAATTTAATTCACTGTTAAAAATTAATATTTTCATATTTCCTGGTATTGCTTCATAAACAGTATGTTCTGTTAAGAAATTTTTTATTATTAATAATATTTGGTTAAATAAATCTAATTGAGTTTGTTCTTTTGGTTTTTCAATTTCTTCTTTTTTTTCTTCTTTTTTTTCCTCATTTGTAATTTTTGTTTCTTCTTTATTTTCTAATGGAGAATTGATATCTTCTGAGCTCATTTTTTTATTTAATATATATAATAGAATTTTTTTATTTTTTTAATATATTTATTAGGGTAACAAAACATTTTAATAGTTATTCACAAGAAAAATTATTGACACATATTTAATTAAAAATAATATTTTTTTCAAAATGTCTATTATTAAACATTTATGTTATAATCCTGATAATGGAAGATTAATTTTAAGTGATAATAAAAATAATCATTATCTATGTGATATTTATGGAAATAAAAAAACTAAATTTTTACCAAATGTTACTGGAATAGCTTCATATCAAACAAGAAAAAATTTAATCCCTAAAAAGATTACCAATGATCATCATAATAATTCAGAAATTAAACAATCTAAATTTATTAATTACCTTCCAATTACTAAAAAATTTGAAGGTTATAGTAATTTTCCTCGTCCTTTAGTTTCTCCTTTTTCGAATATTTCTAAAATAGAATTTCCTTTAAAAAACAAAAGACTTTTAATTAACACTTTAGAAAAATTTTATTCTTGTAAGAAAATACAGGATTATTTAAAAAGTTGTAACAATAATAATAATAGTTTAGATTATTTAACTTGTAATTTAAATAATGTTGATATGGTTAAAGAAGATGGAATTAAATTAAGAAAATTAATTGATGAAACAATAAATCATTATAAAAATAAAAACAAAATAGGTTTTAATTTTGATGAACATCATTTAATAATTGCTTTAAAAAATTTTAAAAATATACTTTTAGAAAATAAAGAAACAAAAATTATAAATGGGAAAAAATTAAATCTTCCTCATAAAGAAATAATAAAAAATTTTAATATTATTCATAAATTAATTCATCAAAAAAAGAAAAAAAATAAATCAACTTCTGATGTTTTTAATAAAAATTTAACATATAATTCTTTTAATAATCTTAAAGACTTTTCACCGGGAAAAAAAACAAGAAAATTTAGTGAAATGGTAAAAAAAACAGATGAGAATGACATTAAAAATATTGACAAAGAAAAAAATGTTTTTGATGTGAGTACTAAAGATTTTTTTTATTCAACTAAAGATTCGATGAATAATAAATTTGATGATAACACCGACAAAAATAATAAAATTGAAAATAAAGATGATATTTCTTTTATATCATTTAAAAGTAATAATGAAATAAAATATGAAAATGAAAATAATAAAAGAATAAAAGGGAATGGTTATTATATAAAAAAATGTAATCATGAGTTAAAATTTATAAATGGTTTTAAGCAAATTATTCCTAAAGAAAGACCAATTTTTCAAAAATTTAGTAATCTAAAATTAAAAACAAATGGAGAGTTATTTTTAGATAATATGAATTTATTAAAAAAAACAAATTCAATTGCTTTTAGAATTAGGAAAGAACAAGAAGATTTTGAATATAAATTATTACAAAAAAAGAAATATGAGAATAAAATAAATTATATGAATCAATTAAAAACTTCTCAAAAAATAGAAAAAAAACAATTAAGACTTTTAAGAAGAATTAACTCAATGTATTAAATAAAATTTTTTTCATATTTTTTTAAATAAAAAAATAATTATTTATTATTTATTTAAAAATGTCTTCAAATATTATTAAATCTAATACTTCGAATTTATTAAGAAAAGTAGAAAAAATGATAGACTTTAATTTTCCTTCAACTAATCTTAAAAGATTTAATCCAAAAAATGTTTATTTTTCTCAAAAAGGTAGTTTAACAAATAAAACAATGAATGATTCAGTAAAATCCTTTTTTATTAAAATTAAAAAATATAACGATAAAGATTTAGCTTTAGGATATAATTTAATTTTTAAAAATGGAAGTATGAAAGATCTTCATAATTATATTAAAGATAATAAATTAAGAGGAGAAAAAGATTATTTTAATTATAAAATAAAATTATATAATAATTCTTCTTCCATTCCTAAAAATAATAAAAGTAAATTAATCAAAAATATAAAAAGTTTTTCTGAAAATTTAAATACTAAAAATTCATCATCACTAAAGTTAAATAATTCAATTAATAATAAAAATCTAAATATCAATAAAGAATTAGACTCTTTTATTTACTTATCTCCTTTAAATAAAAAAAGAAATAATCCTTTAAGTTATTTTAAAAATAAATGTAAATCTTTCTCTTTGAATGATAATAAGTATAATAATAATAATGAGAAAAATAATAATAAAACTCTTTTGAATTTCAAAAAAATTAATTGGATTAATATTAGGAAAGATATAAATTCAAAGTTAAAATTTAATAATTAAAAATTTCTAATGCTTTATATTTATATAATGATTTAATTTTTTTAAAGACTTAATTTTTTATATTGTTATAAAATAAATTATATTTAAAACACTATTTATACATTTATATATTTATTTTAATATTATTTGATATATCATTTAATAATTAAATGATATTTCCTGAGGTTTGAAATGGAGATATAGGAAAAGAAAAAAAGATGATAAAACAATAAAATTAAAAAAAGTATTTTAATAAAAAAGAAAAATATTGGTTTTTTATTTTATTAATATTTATAAATTATTCAAGTAAAAATTTTTGTTTTAATCAAATTTTGATAAATAAAAATGATTACGATTACTCAAACAATTTTATTTATATTAAAAAAAATAAAGAATTTATTTATTTAATATTTGATATTGTTTCATTCTAATAATTGTTTTTTTGAAATTATTTGAATTTATAGGACTTTCAAATTCCAAAATAATACTAGATATATTCTTTTTATCTTCATAAAATAAAATTCTCAATAAATTTCCATAATTATTTTTCTTATTAATAGAAATTAAAGATTCTATAGTAATTGTTTTAATTAATTTATATATTAAATTATTATTGTTATCATCAATATCTTCATGATAAAAATAAATTCCTTTAAAAGAAACAAAAAGCATAATTGATTCTTCATTAGAATTTTCATTATCATTTAAAAAATCATTAATAGAGTTAAACAAATTTTCTGGTTTAATTTTATTTATAATTTTATTATTTTTATTTTCCAAACAATTCTTTTTACAAATACAAATAAATTGAGCTACACTTGAATCAACTAATATTTTATTAATATCATCAATATTTAATTTATCAATTAAAAGATTTATTGAATTTTCTGTTTGAATATTATTATTATTAACTTTTGAAATATTATTTTTCTCATTTTTTTCTTTGGAAAAAATTTTAGTTAAAGAATTAAAAATTCCTTTTTTTTCCTTTTTACATAAAGTACAATTTTTATTATGTCCAATTAAAGTAATATTATATTTAATACATAGTTCATGAATAGCTTTAAATCCTCCATAAATATAAGAAATATAAGGAAAGTTTTTATTATTCATTTCTTCAATTATTTTTTTAAATTTATATAATTCTCTTATCTTATTTTTATCTTCTTTTACATTTTCTATTTTATTAAAATTTAATTCTTTATCTGCTTTTGTAATAATACCGACTTCGTTTTTATTATCATTTTTATTTTCTAAATAAAATTCATCTTCAAATTTTTGAAAATAATCAGTTTCATTAGTAAGGAAAATAAAATGATAATTATTCTTATATTTATTTTCTTCAAATTTTTCAATTAAAGCATGAGGAAAATTTATATCATTTTCATATTCTTTATTCAATCCAAAAGTCATTGGAAGAATTCCACAAAAATTATCATCAATTTCTTTTTTACTTTCTAACAGCCTTAAATCAATAATAATATAAGAATTTTTTTTCAAATTATTAATTTTAAACAAGCATTTATTACATTTATAACTTTTAGAATTTTTTTTACTTAAATTAAAATTACAACAATTTTCATCACAACAACCAATTAAATCTTGATAAGTAATATTTAAAATTTCAGTAGGAAACATAGGTAAAGCAATTTGATTTTGAGGATTAAATTTTTCATATAATTCTTCTATTTTTTCAGATCTACAATTAAATATATTTAATTCATTAGCATATAACCTAAAACTATAAGGAGTAATACTATATAAATCCATAGCTAATTCTAATATTTTATCAACTTCATCATAAGAATGAAAATTTAATTGAGTTAAAATTCCTGGAATTATTGTTATATCATTTATTTTTACAATTTGAGATTTATTATATATTAAAAAAGCAATTATAAAAAAATGAAGAATTAATCCATCATTAAATAATATTAATTTATCCCATAAATGATATACTAAATTTAAAGGTGATTTATTTGAAAATAATGTTAATATCCAAGAAGTAGCATAAATTTCAGGAGTTATTAATAAAAAATCAAATAAATTATAAATTTCAGGTGAGTGATATTTTAATAATATATTTATTAAACTTAAACTAGATTTTAAAGAAAAAAAGTCTTCTTCCCAAAAATAATTTGGTAAAAATTTATCTATAAATAAAGAAAAAATTTTATAAATTTTTAAAAATGAAATATTAACTTTTGCTTTTAATAAAATAAATGCTCCTACAATTTCATTTAAACCTTGTTTATAACTTATATTATTATCTTTAATATAAAAAGTTGTAAATTGAATACAATAATCTTTAAAACTTGGTAAAATTATTCTTTCTTTTACTTTTGTTCTTTCAATATCACCTTGAATTAATTTTAATTGTTTAGGTTCTGGTGGATCTACGCTTAATATATCACTATCATTTATATTATCAAAATTTCTAAAAGGTAATTGTGATTCTGATAATATTTTTTCCCAACAATCAATTTTTTGTTCATTAATTTCTGAAAAATGTTCTTTTAATATATTTTCTATTTTTTCATTTATAGACATAAATATATTATTTTAATATTTTTTTAAATTTTGATTAAAATCAATTATTATATTTTTTTTATTTTTATTAAATAAATTAATTATATATATATTAAAAAAAAATTAATCTAAATCCAGACTTAATTTTACTTTTTCTATAAAACTTAATTTTTCATAATTTTTCTTTTTTTCTTCTTCATAAAAGTCTTCAAAATTTAAATTTAAAGGAGGAATACTTTGTCCATTTAAACTTTGAGCAATGAATTTATGATCAGAATTCATTTTAATTTTAGTTAAAAAATATAAAGCATTTAAATCTTTATAATTTTTTTTATTATATTTATCAATCTTATTATCTTCATTATCTTTAAAATCATAATTTTTTTTTTCTTTATCATTAGAAGATACAATAGATAAATTTGTACTTTCACTTATAAATTGTTCTTGAGCAATAATTTTCTTTTTTAAAAACTCAATTTCTTTTTCTTTTTCATTTATAATTTTATTCTTTAATATTTGTTCTTTTTCAAGAGTAAAAACTTTATTGCTAAATATTTCATTTTCATCTTTTAATCTTTTATTTTCTTTACAATAATCAGAAACAATATCATGAATTTCAGTAAGAATAGATTTAAAAAAGTTTTTATTTTCTTCAGGTAATATTTTAATAGTTTCTTCAAAAATATTTTGAATAATATTATATCTTTTACTTTTACTATAAGTAATATTATTATTTAAATTATTTTTTATTCTATTTTCAATTTTATTAAATTCTTCTTTTAAATTAATTAATTTTTCCCAATTATCGTTTTTATGAATAATTTCACTTTTTTCGTTTTTATTTTTACTATTTGATCTTCCTGATTCATTATATAATTTAATTGGTTCAAAATAATAATTTTTAAAGGTAGAACTATTCTTTATAAAAGTTGTATTTGTGTGAGAATCTTTAGGAAAATTTTTCAGAAAATTATGTCTTAACATTTCTCTTGAATTTATTTTATTTTCTTCAGTTTGAACATTTTTAATTGAATAAGAAAAATTAGATTTTTTTGTTTTATTTCTTAATGGAATTTTTGATATATTTAATTTTTTTTTTTCTTTTGATTTATTTAAAGAATTATTTCCTAAATTCATTGATTGATTTATTTTTAAAATATTTGAATCTGTTTCTGCTCTTGAAAATGATATTGAATTTTTTTGATGAAAGGATATTCTATTTTTTAAAGTATTTTTTTTTGCCTGATTTATAAAATCTCTTATATTTATTTTATTTATATTTACATTATTTTTTGGATTTATTTCTTTTAAATTTAATGAAAGATTATTTTTCCTACTTCTGCTATTATATAATTTTTTAAAAGGAGATATTGAACCTCTTTCTTTTTTTTTGTTATCTTTTGAAATTGATTTTATTTTTGTTTTAACACAGAACATAATTATTAATTTTTTAATTAGAGTATTATAATTTGATTATATTTAAATATTTAATATTAAAAATAGCACTAATATAATTAGAAAATTTTGGTTAATTTATTACTTATATTATATTAATAAATGAAACAAAAAATATAAATTATTCACAAAAATACATTTTTTTTTAAACATTTAAATGTATAATTTAAGAATAAAATAAAAAATGAAAAAAATGCTAAGAATATAAATATTCTATTGAAAGTTTCTTATTTATTTATAATATGATTAAGATAATAAAAGAATTCATAAGTTATTATTTCTTTTTAAAAAATTAAAAATTAAAAATCAATTAACTTAAATTTCAAATTATTTAAAAAATTATTTTTAATTTATTCTAATTATTAAATAATTTAAATATTTAATTAAAAAAAGAAAATATTTAAAATTTAAATTTTGGGAATATACAATAAAATTAAATAAGTTTATAATATTTATTTTTTTCCTTTATAAAAATGACATAAAAAAGTACATATGTCATTAAAATTCCCTTTCATTTTTTACCTTTTATAAAAATAATAAAAAAATTTATAAATTATTCTTTTTAGTTTTTATTTTTAATTACATAATTCAATCCATTTAACCATAATTTTACATCTTCATAATTTAAAAAAACAAATTCAATTCTTTGTTTCAAACCATCATTTAAATAAGAAAGTTGAATATTATATAAGTTATTCTTAACAGCTTTTTTAATATGATTAAAATCAAAAGGAATGTTTTTAAAATCTTTAGACTTAACAAAAGTATCAATATCAACAAAACCGTCTTTTTTCATAATATGTTTATATTTTTGATAGATTTTAATAATATATTTTAAATTATTATTCACTATTGTTGTTTCCATGTTTTCAATTGGAATTTGATATATTAAATTATTATCTTGGTAAATACATAAATGACTAATTTTCTCATTTATTTTCATTGATATTTTTTCAAAATTCATTTCTTGAATTTTATCACTATGATTTAATGGATCAAATTTGTTTTCGTTACCTCTTATTACTCTATAAAAACATGTTATTAAATTATTTAACATATTTAATTTCGATAAATTTGTATTTTCTTTTTCATAATTGAAATTTAAATTATCACTTTTATTTCCTTTTGTAAATCTTTGTTTATTATTAATTGATTTCATTGAATTTAATAATTTCGTTTTCTCCTCTTCCCATAAGGAACTATTTTTTCTTTCTTTTTTATAATCATTAATAATTTCATCACTTAATTTTTGAATTTTATCATTATTATTCTTCATAATTTGTTTTTTATCACTGTTATATAAATTATAATAATAATCAAAATTTCTACTTCTAATAGGAGAAAAATAAGGAAGAGAAGAACTATTTAATAAAGGATTATAATAACTATTATTATGATATTTTGAAATATTTTTGGGAGGAGAAAATATTGAATTTGAAGAAATTGAATTAAAATTAATATTATTATTATTTGTTCTATAAGCTCTTGAATTTGAGTGTATTAAAGAATTATTTTTTGATTCATTTGTTGGGGATAATATTATTGAACTCATATAAGAAGTATTTAATAATGAATCATTGTTTAATAAAGATTTAGAAGATAATCTTAAATTAGTATTTATTTTTTCAACAAATTTATCATATAATTCCATATTATTACCATGTTTCTTTTTATATATTGATAATTGCATTTTTATCATTTTAAATTTTTCTTTTATTGATTCTTTTAAATCATCCATTATTCTTTTTTTTTCTTCATTTTCTTTTTCTATATTATTTAAAACTATTTTCATTTTATTTTCTAAAATATTATTTATTTTTATTATTTCATTTATCTGATTTTTTATATCATCTATTAACATATTTAAACATTGTTCTCTTTCATCAAAATCATATTCAATTTCTTTTTTTTGATTAATTAATTCTCCTATTTTTTCACTTAAATTCAAATATTCTCTTTCTTGAGGACTTAAATTAATTAATTGATTTGCATTCTTCTCTATTAAAGTATCTTTTTTTTCTTTCATTTGATTTAATAAAAATTCAATCTCATCTTGTTTACTTGCTAATTTATTAATTTCATTTTGTTTTTCTTTTATAATTCTTTTATTTTCTCTTTTTGCATATTTATAATCTCTGTTTAGGAAAGTTAAATTATTTTCAATTACTGATTCATAATAATTTACTTTAATAACATATTTTAATAAATTTGAAATTTTCTCAATTGGAATGTTTATTTGAATTTCATTTAAAATTTTATTTGATAAAGAATCTAAAAATTTGTCAATTATTTTCTTATTTTTTTTATTATTAGATTGTATAAAATTAATTAAATCATTTTGTATAATGTTAATAAATTCATTTTTTTTATATTGAATAAAAGTTTCATCATTTGATAAATCATCATTAACTAAATTATTATGAATAATAAAATTAACTAATATATTAGCAATATCATTTGAAGTTTTATTTATATTAATTTTACATATTTCAAAAAAAAATAAATTCACTTCAAAATCTTTAATATTATTATTATTAACATAAATTTTTTTTTGATTTAAACTATCTGCTCCGTTAATTCCATTTAAAGGTGCATAAATATTTTGAATGTATAATTTAGATAATTCTTCAAGAGATTCTTTTTCACTTATTAAATTAATTAATTGTTCGTTTAAATTGTCTTTTTCTTCTTTTAACATTAATAATCTTTCTGTAACTTCTTCTCTTTCATTTATTTTTTCGGTTAAAGAATTTTCTATATTTCTTTTTAAATTATCTGTTGTGTTATATTCAATTGAAATATTTTTTAATTCATCTTGGTCTTTTTTCTTTTTTATTATATCCTCAATTTTTTCATATGATATTTTATATATTTCATCATTTTTATTTGAACTTATATTTCTTAATTTTCTGTCTTTTTCATATATTTCATTTAAAATTTTTTTAATTTGTAAATTATATTTAATCTTATATTCATTAAATTGATTTTCTTTTTCAGTTATTTGATTTTTTAAATCGTTAATTGAAGAAATATTTTTTTTAATTTCATTTTTTAAATTTCTTAATTTAAATCCCAAACCTTTTGTTTCATCAATATTTTGGATGGAAAATTGAATATCTTTAATTTTATCTTGAGTGCTTAAAATATTATCAACAATTTCATATATTATTTCTTCTTCCGTTCCTGGAATATCATGGTTATAAACTAACATTCTGTTCATTTTTTTATTAAAATTTTTTTATATTTTAATTTATAATATTTTTTATTATTTTAATATAATGTCTGAAGGAATAAGAGATTTATCTACAACATCTTTTCTTTTAAGATTTTTCTTTAATTAAGAAGAAAATTATAGTAAAGAAGATATTAAACTTTATTAATTAGTAAATCTTTTTTTGGAAAGAATATAAGTAAATATATTTTTCAAAGTAAATCAATGTTCTCTTTTCTTTATAATATTTAAAAACACAATGAAGATACTTTAGAATAATTTAAAGAAAGATTAAAAATATTTCAAGAATAATTTAAAGAAGAAGGTTCTTTATTATTTTTTTGATGAAATTTCTATTAAATTGTTATAATTGATTAAATAAAGAAACCTTTTTCATTAAAAGATATATTGAAATGTCCAAGGAGAAATTTATTCAGTAGATAAATTATGTCTTCTTTCCAATGATTAAATAGAAGTTGGAGAATGATCAGGTTGGATAAAAATATTTGATATGAATCAAAGAACATTATTAGGAATTTTATATAAATATTTCCATGGAATAACAACAATATGTTATTTAAATAATGGGAATTTATTAACAGGTTCAAGAGATTTTTTAATAAATTAATGGGATTTAAATAATTTTGAATTTATTAAAAGTTATCCTTCTCATAAAGATAAAGTTATTAAAGTATTACAATTAAAAAATGGGAAA
>JAEEGL011832834.1_pt1 | contig 14044 bp, 13 predicted proteins | sample 9134231 | NCBI WGS metagenome assembly JAEEGL01 (sample SAMN16246548, study PRJNA631951) | gut metagenome | biome: gut microbiome; feature: rumen; material: fiber-attached | host: Bos | place: Iran: Karaj | collected 2018-10
AAGATGGAAAAAATTTAGAACTAGATTTACATGAAAAATATCATGGACCACATGGACTAATTGCTGGTTCAACTGGATCAGGTAAATCAGAATTCATTATTACATTTATATTATCTATGGCAGTTAACTACCATCCATATGAAGTACAATTTGTACTTATCGATTATAAAGGTGGAGGTCTAGCAGGAGCTTTTGAAAATAGAGAAACTGGAGTAAAGATTCCGCATTTGGTTGGTACAATAACAAACCTAGACACAAATGAAATGAATAGAACTTTAGTATCTATTAATTCAGAGTTAAAAAGACGTGAAAGAATGTTTAATGAAGCTCGTGATAAATTAGGTGAATCAACAGTAGATATTTATAAGTATCAACAATTCTATCGTGATGGAAAAGTAGCTGAACCTATTTCTCACTTATTCATTATTTCAGATGAGTTTGCTGAGTTAAAAGATCAGCAACCAGAATTCATGGATGAACTTGTATCAACTGCACGTATCGGACGTTCATTAGGAGTTCACTTGATACTTGCTACTCAAAAACCAGCTGGTGTTGTTAATGATCAAATTTGGTCAAACTCTAAATTCAAAGTATGTTTAAAAGTTCAAACATCTGAAGATAGTAATGAGTTATTAAGAAGACCAGATGCCGCTAGCATTAAAGAAACTGGTAGATTTTACCTACAAGTTGGTTATAATGAATTATTTGCTTTAGCACAATCTGCTTGGGCAGGAGCTAAATATATACCAACTGAAAGAATAGCTAAAAACTATGATGATGATATTGAATTAATCGATAATAATGGTAATATCATAAAAAGAATTAATGATAATATCATTGAGGAACAAGGTAAGGACCAAGGAGAACAATTAACTAATATTGTTAAATTCTTAAATGATATAGCAAAAAGAGAACAATTAAAAACATCAAATCTATGGTTACCAAGTATTCCAGCTGAAATTTACTTAATTAATGTAGCAAAGAAATATAATTATACTACTAAGCCATATCAAATAGTTCCAATAATTGGAGAATATGATAATCCTGCTAAACAAGAACAACATCTATTAACATTAGATTTAACAAATGGTGGAAATGTAATTATTTATGGTAACACTGGTAGTGGTAAAGAAAATTTATTAACAACATTAATTTTCTCAACAATTATATATCATTCAACTAGTGAAGTTAATTTCTACATATTTGATTTTGGTGCAGAGACATTAAAAGTGTTTAATAGAACTCCACATGTTGGTGATGTAATAACTATTGATGAAAAAGAAAAAGTAAAGAGTGGCTTACTATTCATAGATAGAGAATTATCTAGAAGAAAAGAAAGGTATTCTGAATTTGGTGGATCATATCAAAGTTTTATTCAAACATCACAAAATAAGGATCCATTAATTGTAGTAATATTAAACTCTTATGATAATTTTATAGATACCTATACAGAATATGAAGATTATATAGGACATTTATTTAGAGATGGAAGCAAGTATGGTGTTATCTTCGTAGTTACAAGTACAGCTTTAAATGCAATGCAATCAAGTTATAAATTGTTATTTACAAATCAAATGGCTTTACGTTTAACTGATCCATTTGATTATAAATATACATTCTTAGCACCATATGGATTAACACCAGCTAATCACTTTGGTAGAGGTATTATTACAATGGGTGATACTGGTTATGAGTTCCAAACAGCATTTATCTATACAAGAAATGAAATAAATGAAACCATAAAACATACTAATCAATTATTAAGAGAAAAATACCAAGATGTACAACCAATACCAATTGTACCAATGAAAGTTACAGCAGATTCTTTATCAGCATACATAGATAAAATATCTAATGTTCCACTTGGTATAAATGTAAATACTGGAGAATTAGTAAGACATGATTTTACTACAAAACGTATTTTACAAATAATTGGTAATGATGCTATTCATGATTTAAATTTATTAAATGATTTGATAAAAGAATGCAAAAATATGACAAATTGTTATGTAACTGTAATTGACTTCGTAGAATCAATGATAGATCAAGATGATATAGAATATATTAATGAAGAATTCACTCCAGCAATTCAAAATATACTTGAAATTAATAAAGATAATGATAATAAAACAATATTTGTTATCATAGGAGCAAGTAAAGTATATGATTATGTCTTAGATGAAGGAGTAGAATTATTTAATAAAATATTATTTAATATTGAAAAACTTAAAAACATTGGAATTATCCTAGTAGATAATTATCCTAATTATAAGAAAGTTACAAATGAAGCATGGTTTGAAAAGAACAAGAATTCAGTATTATGGTTAGCTGAAGATGTTAAAATTCAAACAATATTTGATTCATCAAAGATTACGACTTCAGATGTAAATGAAGATTTCCCTGGATTAGGTTATTATCTAAAAGAAGATGGATATGAAGTAATTAAATGTATTGGAATAAAAGGAGAATAGTAAAATGAAAAATAAAGTTTTAGTTAAACTAATTATTCCAGAAATAGATCAAGAGTATGATGTGGTATTACCTATTAATAAAAAAATAGGTAATATCATTAACCTATTAAATGAATCAATTGATGAATTATCTAGTGGAGAATTAGTAAAAAGTAAGTCAAATAAACTCTACAATGCCATTACAAATGAAAAGTATCCTTCTGATATTTTATTAGCTAATACTAATATTAGAAATGGAACAATATTAATATTAATAGCATAAAAAAATAACGATTAAATCGTTATTTTTTTAACTTTTAATATTTTGAATTTTTGTTCTTCTTGTATTAATATTTTGAGCTGCTCGAACATCATGGGCTTGATAAGCTTTTTGAACTTCATCTAACTTAACCTTAAATGCATCTAAGTCTGCTAATAATTGTGATACTTCTGTTTTAATTGCATCTCCCATTTGTTTAATTGCAAATTGAGCATTTGAACCTTTTAAGTTAGCAGAAATTTGACTAGCTGTAACACCTACATTTTGAGTAGCATTTACGTTTCTTTTGTAAGTATCGATTTGATTTTTCATCTTAGTGATACCACCAGTATTTAAACCTCTAATTCCTGTATCTACTTTTGCCATATATATACACCTCCATTATTATAATACTTAATTCTATTTTTTATAGAATGTTGATTGTTTTGTATTAAAGTCTCTTATATCAGACTGTAATCCTTCTCTTACTATGTTTTGCATAGTTGTTACTTGTGATGCAATACCATTAGCTCTAGATCTAAGATCTCTAACAAATGCATCATGATCAGGTCCAACCCAATATGAATCAAATACTCTAACTAACTCATCAAGATTTTTTCCAGTTAAAGCAGTTCTAAGATTTTTACAATCTGATTCTAAATTACTGATAATTGTATTTGTACCAGTTTGTGAACGAGCATATTTTGCATTAGACATTGTTAATGACATAACTCTATCCCTCCTTACAATAAAAATATATCATTTATATTAGTATTAATCAACATCATGTTTGCCAATTTGACACTATTTCGTATGACAAACAAAAGAGTATACAATGTCGTATATTATGTTATAATAGTAAATGTATGGGGTGATAATATGGGTAAATCACTAAAAAGTCCATGGTATAAATTTTATGATAATGAACAACGACACTTAGATTATCCTGATTTTTCGGCTTATAAACTTATTGAATATACTGCCAGTAAACATTTAAATAATATAAGTTACAATTATTATGGAAACAAAAAAACTTATCATGAATTTTTAAAACAAATTGACAATGTGGCGAGAAGCTTTAAAGCTTTAGGTGTAAAGTACAAAGATGTTATTAGTATTTGTATGCCCAATACACCAGAAGCAATAATTGCTTTTTATGCTGCTAATAAGATAGGAGCTATTGCTTCTATGATTCACCCTTTATCAGCAGAAAATGAAATTAAACATTATCTTAATTTATCAAAATCTGAATTCTTAATATGTATAGATTTTACAATGGATAAAATTAATGAAATTATTGAGGATACAAAAGTAAAAAAAATAATAACAGTATCAGTTGCTGAATCTTTTCCAATACGAGTAGCGACTGTTTATAATGTGGTTAATAGTTATAAGAATTTAGTTGATTATACAAGTAAATTTTTTAATAAAAAAGAAAATGTCTTAGGTTGGAAAGAATTTGTTAAATTAGGTTCATCATATGATAAAGAAATAGACGATGATTTCAAAGGAAAAGATATTTGTGCTATTCTTTATAGCGGAGGTACTACTGGCACACCTAAAGGAGTACAATTAACTAATCTTAACTTGAATGCTGTTGCAATGCAAGCTTTTGAACATGTTGCTTGTGTTCGTGAAAAAGATAAAGCGCTTGCAATAATGCCAATTTTTCATGGCTTTGGTTTATCAATTTGTGTTCATACTGTCCAATATTGTGGAGCAACATGTATTTTGCTTCCTCAATTTAATGCTAAATCATTTGATAAGATAATGAAAAAGTATGAACCAAACTTTTTAATAGGAGTACCAACTCTTTTTGAAGCAATCATAAATAATAAAGGATTTAATCATATGAATTTGTCATATGTTCAATGTGTTATATCAGGAGGAGATACTCTTAGTCCAGACTTAAAAGGAAGGGTAGATAAGTGGTTAAAAGACCATAAATCTCCAACTAAGATAAGAGAAGGTTATGGATTAACTGAATGCGCAAGTGTTAGTTGTTTTACACCACTGAACTATTATCGTGCTGGTTCTATTGGGGTACCGTTACCAGATATGTATTATAAAATAGTTGAAGCTGGTACAGAAAAAGAGGTTCCATATGGAATAGAAGGAGAAATCTGCATCCATGGACCAACTGTAATGCAAGGTTATATTAGAAATAAAAAAGAAACAAGAATTGCCTTGCGTCGACATAAAGATGGAAGAATATGGTTACATACAGGTGACCAAGGTTATATGGATAAAGATGGTTTCGTTTATTTTAAAAGTAGAATTAAACGTATGATAATATCATCAGGATATTGTGTATATCCAAATAATATTGAACAAGTAATTGATTCTCATAAAGATGTCTTAACTTCTTGTGTAATAGGAGTACCTCATCCATACAAAGTAACCGCTGCAAAAGCCTTTATCGTATTGAAAGACAAAGGAAAAGCGAATGAAGAAACCCTAGAATCAATCAAGAAGTTAGTTGAAAAAAATCTAGCTCGTTATTCATGGCCTTATGAATATGAGTTTAGAGAAGAACTTCCAAAAACATTAGTAGGTAAAGTTGCTTATAACGTATTGATGCATGAAGAAGAAATGAAGAATCAAAGAAGAAAATGGGAAAATAAAGAAGAATTACTTGAACAAGTTGAAGATGAAAGTGATTCTGATAAATTGATAGAAAAGATAGGAAAAGAATAATGAAGAAGATTGGAATAATAGATGTTGGTGGAGGAACAAGAGGTATCTTTGGATTAGGGGTACTTGATTATTTAGTAGATAACAATATCGAAATACCTTATTGTATAGGTATTAGTGCTGGTTCAGGAAATATGGCTAGATATATTTCTAAGGATACAAAAGGATCATATGCTTTTTATACTGAATATGCATTTACAAAAGAATATATGTCATGGAGAAACTATTTTTTAACTGGAAACTATGTAAATTTAAATTATATATATGGAACACTATGTAATGAAGGCGCTAAAAATCCATTTAATTATGAGAAATTTGCTGAATCAAAACAAGAATTCACAGTAGTCGCAACAAATGCCGAAACAGGAAAACCAACATACTTTACAAAAAAAGATTTAAAGAAAAACGATTATCGTATTTTAGCCTGTTCATCATGTTTACCAGTACTCTGTCAACCATATTATTACGAAGGCAACTATTATTATGATGGATGTATATCAGATCCAATTCCAGTAGAAAAATGTTTTGAAGCAGGTTGTGAAAAAGTAATAGTGATATTAACAAGACCAAAAGATTTTATTAAAAATGATGGTAAAAAATATTTGACTTATGGAAGAATAAGAAAAAGATTTCCAGAATTTACAAAAGTTTTGGAAAAAAGATGTGATGCCTACAATAATAAACTACAAGAAATTAAAGATAAATATGTTAAAACAAATAAAGTTTTGTTAATTGCCCCAGAAACAACAGAAGGACTAAAAACTTTATCTAAAAACAAAGAACAATTTGAAAAATTGTATAAAGAAGGTTATAAGAAAGGTAAATTAATAAAAGATTTTATTAAGTAAAAGGTGTATTATGAAAAAGAATATAATATCAATAATAGTATTAGTAATAATCATATTATCATTATCATTTGTCTTTTATAAAAATAATGCTATAAAAAAAGAAAATGCTTTAAAGTTCAAAGAAGAATATGAAAAAGTAAATGGTAAAAAGATGATGGAAGATTATAAATATAGATCAATTACTATTGATAAGAACAATCCATTTATGTACTCTTCATTAGAGACTATTAATAAAAAGATTGAAAACAAAGAAACATTTATTGTTTATTTTGGAGCTTGGTGGTGTCCTTGGTGTAGATCAATATTACCAACTGCTATCAAAGAAGCAAAAGACAATAACATTGATACAATCTATTATGTTAATGTTAGAGAAAGCTTAACTGATGAAGAACAAGATATAAGAGATATCTACTCACTAGATAAAAAGAAAAAAATATACTTATCTCATGAAGGAACAAAAGCTTATCACAAATTCTTAAAATATGCAGATAAAGTACTTGATGATTATGATTCTCATGGAGTTTCAGTAAAAGGAACTAAATTTGAGGGTGCTAAAAGAGTCGGAGCCCCAAATTTCATAATAGTAAAAAAAGGCAAAGTAACTTATATGACTGAAGGAGTACCTAAATCTTTGAATGATCCATTTATGAAACTAGATGACAAAATATTAAAAGATATTAAAAAAGAATTTGACAAATTATATGATGAATTTAAAAAGTAGTTTAACTACTTTTTTTAATTGAATAAAACTTTAAATTTTAGTAAAATAAAGATGGTGAATAATATGAAAAAACTATTAGTAGGATTATTAACATTTTTAATAGTAATCAATGTTCATGCTAGAGAAATAACTCTAACAGTATGTGAAAAAGAAAATTGTAATTCTAAAAATATTGATGATGTTTTAACTAAAGCAGAAGATTATAATTCTGATGATATTATTAACATAATTTTAAAAGATGATTATAAAGTATATGAGTTAGAAAGTCATAATCTAAATTCAACAATAAATATAATTAATAGAACTGATAAAAAACTAGATTTAATAGAAATCAAAGGTAAGAATAATTGTACTATTACATTGAAGAATACTTTTTCTTTTACTAATGCCTATAATAATGATATTGGAGAAGTTGATTTAAGTGATATTACTTTTACTACTACAGAATTTAGAGGAGATAAAAACCTAGTAGTATTAAAAGGTAAATTTATGCTTAATAATATAAATGTAGATGGAATAACTAAATGGGAAGATTATTTAAGAAACAGTAATAATTTAGATAATTTTAGATATGATGAAATATATGGACTAACATTTAATGATGCTAGAGTAGAAGCAAATGGTTTAAATATAAATAATTTCATAAAAGGAATAGTAACTAATAATTCACTTGTTTCTATTAAAAACTCAGATATTTCTAGTAATGTATATTCTATTTATAATAATGATGGTAGATTAAACTTAAATCTCGTTAAATTAAATTCATTAGTAATTGGTAAAAACAAACCAACTCATTTAACTATTGAAGGAACATCAGAGTTTAATAATACAGTAAAATTTATTAATCAAGAACCAACTAATTATTATGAGTATAAAGATTTTTCCAATATAATTCTATTAAATAATTCTATATATAATATTAATTTAAAAGTAACTAAAGTTATTAATATAGACAGTAAAGGTATAAGTTTAAAACGAGTTTTTCCAACAATAGCTGGTGTAGATTCAAATAGAATAAAATGGAAAGTAGAAGATGAAGATATAGCCAAAGTCAATGACAATATGTTGATACCAACAGGGGTTGGAAATACTAAGGTTACAGCTCAAATAAACAAAAATATCAAATATACTGTTCATATAATTGTTAATGATAAAAAGAAATCATTTTTAAAACTAATTATTGGGCTAGTATTACTTGTTTTGTTAGGAAGTATCTTCATAAGAAAGGGAAAAGATGAATAAAGAATTAGTTAGGACAATAAAATTTACAATTTTTTCAATTTCAGCTGGTATTATTGAAGCACTTGTTTTTGCATTACTAAAAGAAGTATTTCATCTAACATATTGGGCTTGCTATTTACCAGCATTAGTTGCTTCTGTAGTATGGAATTTTACATTAAATAGAGAATTTACATTTAAGTCAGCAGTAAATATACCTAAAGCAATGACATTAGTATTTTTGTTTTATATAGTATTTACTCCAGTATCTACAATACTAGGTAATTATCTAGCAGAAACACTTCATTGGAATGGTTATTTAGTAACAGCCTTAAATATGGCATCTAATTTTATATTAGAATATTTATGGGATAGATTTATTGTTTTTAGAAAAACTATAGATACAAAGTAAATATGTGATATAATCATAAGAGAATAGGAGACTATTATGAAAAAAAGAATAAACTTGGTTTTAATAATTTTAATAATGATGGCAGTAACAGTAAAAGCAGTACCTGGAGAAGATTACACGCCAACTTATAATGCTAAGCAAACTGTAGCAAAAAAAGGTAGATTTGAATCTAAATCATTTTCTTCAACAGGAGCATCAGAAAATGCACTATTAGTAAAAGCAGAACTACTGCTTAATAATGCAAAAATTAAAAAAACTGGAGATGCAAATGATGAAAATGCTGATTTTTATGGTACAAATGCTGCGCTTTTGGCTATCAATGAAGCAAAAATAGAGATGGACAAAGCAACTATAACAACTAATGGAAAATATGCAAATGCAGTATTTTCGTATGGAACAGCTACAATTAATATTAATAATTCTAAAATATCTACTAGCGGAGATAATTCTGGTGGAATTATGGTTGCTGGTGGAGGACAAATAAATGCAAAGAAAAATACTGTTGTAACAAAAGGTAATTCTTCAGCAGCTATTAGATCAGATAGAGGAGGAGGTCATATTACTGTTGAAGGTGGTAAGTATCAAACTTCAGGAAAAGGCTCTCCAGCAATTTATTCAACAGCTAATATTTCTGTATCATCAGCTACTTTAACCTCAACAGCATCAGAAGGAATAGTTGTAGAGGGAGCAAACTCAGTTGATATAACAAATACTACCTTAACTGATAATAATACTACACTTAACGGCAATTCTGAAACTTATAAAAATATATTCTTGTATCAATCTATGTCAGGTGATGCAGAAGAAGGAAGTGCTTCATTTGAAGCAAAGAATTCAACTATCACAACTAATAAAGGAGATACAATCTTTGTTACAAATACTACATGTATAATAACTTTAAATGGAAATAAGATAGTTAATAAAGATCCAAATGGAGTATTATTAAGAGTTCAAGCAGGTAAATGGGGAAAATCAGGTTCTAATGGTGGAAAAGTAAGATTAAATATTGAAAGTCAAAAAATAGAAGGAGACATTGTTGCTGATAAAATATCTTCAGTAGAACTTGTTATATCTGCTAATTCAAATTATAAAGGAGCAATTAACAAAGAAAATACTGGTAACATAACTCTAAAAATATCAAGTGAATCTAGTATGACTTTACAAGCAGATTCATATGTTAAAGAATTAGAAAATGGAGATAAAACAAACAATAATATTCATGCTAATGGACACAAATTATTTGTTGATGGAAAACAAGTAAAAATAAATGGAACAAAACCAGATGAAATACCTGTTACAAAAGAGAAAAAAGATTATACAAAATTCTATTTAATAGGTGGAGGAATAATAGGCTTCTTACTATTACTAATAATAATTATTTTAGTAAGTAGAAGAATCAAAGAAAAACAAGAAGCAAAAAAAGAAGTTGAAGTACAACTACCTATGATGGATGCTACTCCTAAATCAGTAAATGAAGTATATAAAAATATAAGAAAATAAAAGATGCTAAGCATCTTTTTTTTGTTTACGCATAAATGTTCACAAATAGACAAAGTATCATAAAAAGTAGGAAAACATATGATATAATAATAATAGGAGATTATAACTATGAGACAATTACAAAGATATATTAATAGTTATAAATTCTATATAACAGTATTATTAGTAATACTAATGGCAATAACTACACTAATAAGTGTAGGTTTTGGAGCTTTAAATCAAAATTTAAACATAGCTGGAGATGTTGAATATGTTGTAGAGGCAGGTAATATGATAAAAAGTTATACAAAAACAACTTCAACAGATTTTCATAGTTCAACATATAAAGATAAAATTAAAACTATAAATTTTTTAGATAATAAAAATATACCTGGCAATGCTGTACAAAGTTGGGATGTTTCAGTAAATAGTAATGGGAAAGTGATGGCTTGGGTGATAGATGATCCGAATAATTCTGGTTTCTATAAATTATATATAGGTGCTGAGGGTGATGTAGTTGCAAATTATGTTACAAGTTACATTTTTTATGGGTTGTCCGAATTAGAGACAATAGATTTTAATGATAATTTTGATACTTCACAAGTTATAGATATGACTAACATGTTTAGAATATATACTGGTTTAAATGTTGGAAGCAGTGTTAATTATAATAATAAGCTAACAACTATAAATGGCTTAGAATATTTTGACACATCGAATGTTACAAACATGACGGCTTTATTCTATTGTTGTGATAAGTTAACAAGTATTGATATTAGTAATTTTGATACATCCAATGTTACAACTATGTCTGGTATTTTTGGAAGATGTAGAAATTTAGTAAATGTTAATCTTAATGGTATAGATACTTCAAAAGTTACATCTATAAGTCAAATGTTTCTTGAATGTAATAATTTGGAAACTTTGGATTTGACTCCACTAAATACATCTAATGTAACAAATATGAGTAATATGTTCGGGGATGCAGCTAATGGCTGTTCAAAACTATCTAATCTAAATATTAGTAGTTTTAATACATCTAAAGTAACCACAATGGCATATATGTTTTCATATTGTAGTAGATTAACATCTTTAAATCTAAATCATTTTGATACTTCACAAGTGACTACTATGGAAAGGATGTTTAATCGTTGTTCAAATCTGGTAAATCTAGGTATCGCAAATTTTGATACTTCAAATTCGGTTAGCTTAAATTATATGTTTTCAGGTTGTAGTAGTTTGTCCGATCTAGATATCACACATTTTGACACTTCAAATGTTAAATATTTTAATGGATTATTTGAACGTTGTAGTATGTTATCTTCTATTGATGTTAGTAATTTTAATACTTCAAATGGTGTAGGTATGAGCGATATGTTTGCTTTATGTGGTAATCTTACTAGTTTAGATGTAACAAACTTTGATACATCGAATGTTGGTGGAATGGCGTGGATGTTTTTTGGATGTAGTAAACTAACGAGTTTAGACGTAACAAATTTTGACACATCGAAAGTTACAGGAAGTAAAATAACAGACGTTGATAGTGGTTATATCAATGGATTTGCTAGTATGTTTCAAGGATGCAAAGGCTTAACATCTTTAGATGTGAGTAATTTTGATGTTTCTAATGGAAAAAATCTTAGAAGCATGTTTGCTGGCTGTTCTAGCTTAACAAGTCTTGATTTGAGTAATTTTATTACGACTTCTGCTACAACACTTTCTAGTATGTTTAGAGGTTGTTCAAGTTTGACATATTTGGATATATCCAATTTTGATACAACAAATGTCATATCAATGCATGCTATGTTTTATAATTGTTCAAGTTTGACAAGTATAAATGTAGCACATTTTAATACAACTAATACTAAATATATTAGCGAAATGTTTAGGGGTTGCAGTTTATTAACTAGCATAGATGTAAGCAACTTTAATCCACCTGAATTGACAAAAATAGATGGTATGTTTTATGAATGTACTAGTTTAACAAGTGTTAATATAAGTAATCTTAATACAAGTTTGGTAACTATAATGGATTCTATATTTTGTGGATGTACTAGTTTGACATCACTAGATTTAAGAAATTTTGATACAACTAATGTAACAAGTATGGTTGATATGTTTACAAATTGTTCATCTTTGTTAGAAATAAAAATATCATCTTTCTGGAGTGTATCAAATGTGACTAATAGTAATAATATGTTTCTTGGTTGTGATTATTTACCTAATTATGATCCAAACTATACCGATGTAACTATGGCCAAACCAACAACCCAAGGTGGATATCTAACTCTAGTTTAAAGAATGATTTAATCATTCTTTTTATATGTAAACTTAACAATCTACATCATGTTAATCAATTGTAAAGAAATTGTATTTATTATACAATTATAGTGAATAACTATATGTAGAAGGAGGGATAATATGACTGATGATAAAGTATATTCTAATCTTAAATTTAGATTGATATTATTACTTGCTTTATTACTAATGTTTTATATTATCTTTTCTAACATTACATTTGCTTCATATAAATCAAATTCTATCGGTAATAAAAATATTCAAGTAGCTTCTTTTAATTATAAAATAGAATCTGATAAGATGAATAATTTAAATATTAATTTAGAAGATACTATTCTTCCTAATAATTATAGTAACAATAAAGTAATACCTGGTACTAATGGATTAATTAATATAAAACTAAACTTTAATGATACAGATGTAGGTGTTAAATATAAGATTATGTTTAATTTAGATAAACTACCAAGTAATTTAAAATTATATAAAGATTCTAATTATAAAGAAGAATTAAACTATATATAAGACGAAGTAAATTTAGATAAACTAAATACTAAACAAGAAATAAATATTTATTGGAAATGGTTATTCACTAATGATGATGAATCTATGTATCAAAACAAAGATATTGAATTAATTATAAATACTATAGTATCTCAAAATATTTAGAAAGGAATGATATTATGATAAATAAAATTAGACAACATAAAAGAATATCTATAATAGTAATGATAGTTTTATTAATCATAATTTTTCCATTGACTTTTTCTAAATATAAATCAAATACATCTATAAAAGTAAAAACTACAACAGGAGAAATAGTATATGATATTAATATAGATCAAAATAATAAATATATTGAAGATGGTAATACTTATATTTATATAAATATTAATAATTATAAAATAATAGATAATATTAAATATATTAATAATGTTGATTATAATTATGATTTAATAATAACTGGTAAAGATTTAGAATTCTCTGTTGATAAAGAAAGTTTTAAAGAAGAATTAATTTATAATAATTCATTTAATAAAGATGAAGAATCTAATAAGATAAAAGTATATGTTAAAAATACTAAGTTTAATAATAGTAATGATATTAAAGTAGAGTTAAAAGCCTCTCAAAAAGATATGGAGGCGATACAATGAAAAAGATAATTGCGTTCATATTATTATTCTTAAGTATCTCTGTATCAGCTAAGTTCTATAAAGAATTAGTTATTGAAGAAAAGATAAGTTTACCTGAATATAATTTCTATATTAATGATAATTTATCAAAAGAAATACCAACTAATGATTATATTTATACTAAATCTAATTGTAATAATAAAACTTTAAGTGATTGGGATAATAATAAATGGATTCCTATAATGAATAATATTGAATCTAATGATACTAAGTGTAATTATTATTTTAAAGAGAAGATTACTAAGTCATTAAAAGATACTGATATTAATAAATATATAAGTATTAATAATAATATATATAAGATAATAAATATTAATACTTTAGAATTAGAAAATATTAATAATAGTTTAATTGATAATAAATATGTTACAATAAAAGAAGAGAGATTATACTTAAATGAGAATACATATATAGAAAGTGGTAATGGAGAAGAGAATAATCCATATATAATTAGGTGATATAATGAAAGTAGATA
>JAEEGL012932774.1_pt1 | contig 14044 bp, 10 predicted proteins | sample 9134231 | NCBI WGS metagenome assembly JAEEGL01 (sample SAMN16246548, study PRJNA631951) | gut metagenome | biome: gut microbiome; feature: rumen; material: fiber-attached | host: Bos | place: Iran: Karaj | collected 2018-10
GACCGTCAGGAAAGCGGCTGGTTCGTGCCCTCCATGCCGGATATGAACCTGGACAATCCCTTTGTCCTGCGGTATTTCCAGCAGTGGGCCGTGTGGTGGGTGGAGTACGCAGACCTGGACGGTCTTCGCGTGGACACCTATCCCTACAATGAGCCCGAGCCCATGAGCAAGTGGTGCAAGGCCGTACTGGAAGAGTATCCCAACCTGAATATCGTGGGTGAGTGCTGGGACTACAACATCCCGCAGCTGGCCTACTGGCAGAAAGACAACCCCAACAAGAACGGCTTCAACTCCAACCTGCCGTCCATCATGGACTTCCCGCTGGAGCACGCCATCCACCAGGCGCTGAACGAGGAGCAGGTGTACTGGGACGAGGGCATGACCCGCGTGTACACCGTGCTGGCCCAGGACTTCGTGTATCAGGACCTGAGCCATATGATGACCTTCTTCGCCAACCACGACCACGCCCGTACCGGCGACACCTTCGGCGCCGATCCCGACAAGATGAAGCTGGCCATGGCCCTGCTGGCCACCGTGCGTGGTATCCCGCAGCTGTATTACGGCGACGAAATGATGTTCCTGGAGCGCAAGGACTGCATCAGCCACGACGGTGCCAAGCGCATCGACTTCCCCGGCGGCTGGGAGGGTGACCAGGCCAACCTGTTCACTGCCATCGGCCGGGCGCAGGCTCCCGCCCTGTATGCCCAGGCGGCCGATTTGCATGACTATACCCGCACCCTGTTCCGCTGGCGCAAGGGCAGCGATGCCGTCCAGAACGGCAAGACCCTCCACTTCCTGTCCCGCCGGAACGAGGGCGCCCGTAACATCACGGACAACAGCTACTCCTACTTCCGCTATACCGACAAGCAGGCGGTCTTCGTGTACATCAACAACAACCGCCAGCCCCGCGTACTGGACTGGAGCCATTACAAGGAGTTTGTAGAGGGCCCCGTTACCGGTACCGACGTAATTACCGGCGAAAAGGTTGAATTGAAAGACGGCCTGTCCATCGCCCCCAAGAGTGCTTTAATCGTAGAATTTGACCGATAATGAAACGAACCCTTTCCCTTTTGCTGGCAGGTCTGGCCCTGTGCGCCTGCGGTGCCGGCAGTACCCGTAGCGTGGCCCCTTCCGGGGAAGTGAAGACGCTGCAAAGCCCCGACGGCAAACTGGCCCTTACCGTGGGTCTCACCGCCCAGGGAACGCCCGTTTACTCGCTGGACCGCGAGGGTGCGGCCGTCATCAAACCCTCCCGCCTGGGTTATAAACTGATTAGCGGCCCGGATCTGTCCAAGGGATTCGTCCTGGCAGGGTCTTCCACCGACTCCTTCGACGAAACCTGGACGCCGGTCTGGGGAGAGGAAGCCGAAATCCGCAACCATTACAACGAGCTGCTGGTGTGCCTGAAGAAGGAGGACGGCGTGGCCATGAACATCCGTTTCCGCCTGTACGACGACGGTTTGGGTTTCCGCTACGAGTTCCCCATGGAGAACAAGCTCACCTATTTCAAGGTGGCCGATGAACTCACGGAGTTCGCCCTTACGGGAGACCACACCGCCTGGTGGCTTCCCGGCGATTACGACACCCAGGAGTACAATTACCACGAGTCCAAGCTGTCCGACGTCCGCGCCCTCAATTCCGTCGCCCGTCCGTACAACGCTTCCCAGACGGTGGCATCGGCCATGTCTGTCCAGACATCCCTGCAGATGAAGACCGCCGATGGCCTGTACGTGAACATCCACGAGGCCGAGGTCCTGGACTATCCCACCACCAACCTGGAGCTGGACGACAGGAATTTTGTCTTCACTACGCTCCTTACTCCCGACGCCCAGGGTGTGAAAGGCCGCTTGCAGGCCCCCTGCCACAGCCCCTGGCGCACGGTGCAGGTGTGTGAGAAGGCCACCGACGTCCTGGCTTCCCGCCTCATCCTGAACCTGAACGAGCCCTGCGTTCTGGAGGATGTTTCCTGGATCCATCCCGTGAAATACATGGGTGTATGGTGGGAGATGATCACCGGCAAGACGCACTGGTCCTACACCTCCGACTACCCGTCCGTCCAGCTGGGCGTTACGGATTATTCCAAGGCCAAGCCGCACGGCCGTCACGGTGCCAACAACGAGAACGTGCGCAAATACATCGACTTCGCTGCCGACAATGGTTTCGACGCCATCCTGATAGAGGGTTGGAACGAGGGCTGGGAAGACTGGTTTGGCGCCCAGAAGGACTATGTGTTCGACTTTGTGACGCCTTACCCGGACTTTGACCTGCCGGGGCTCAACGCCTATGCCCACAAGAAGGGCATCCGCCTGGTGATGCACCACGAAAGCTCTTCCTCCACCGTGAACTACGAGCGGCATATGGAGAAGGCCTACCAGCTGATGAACCAGTACGGTTACAACGCCGTCAAGAGCGGTTATGTGGGAGATATCATCCCTTACGGGGAGCATCACTACAGCCAGCCGCTCATCAACCACTATCACTATGCCGTTGTTGAGGCTGCCAAGCACCATATTATGGTGAACGCCCACGAAGCTGTGCGTCCCACCGGCCTGTGCCGCACCTGGCCCAACATGATTGGCAACGAGAGCGCCATGGGTACGGAGTTCCGCAGCGACATCAATCCCGGCCACACCACCATCCTGCCCTTCACCCGTCTGCAGGGCGGTCCCATGGACTACACGCCCGGTATCTTCGAGCAGGACATGTCCGTCACCGCTCCCGGGGAAACCGGCAAGATGCGCCATACCATCGGCAACCAGCTGGGCCTGTATGTGACCTTCTACAGCCCGCTGCAGATGGCGGCCGACCTCCCGGAGAACTACGCCCGCTTCATGGACGCCTTCCAGTTCATCAAGGACGTGGCCGTTGACTGGGACAAGAGCCTGTACCTGGAGGCCGAACCCGGCGCTTACATCGTGACGGCCCGTCACCCCAAGCTGTCCACGCTGAATGCCGCCGCCGAGAGCACGTCCAAGCTGCCCGATGCCAAGAAGGACATCGTCACCAACGCCGCCAAGTTCGTGTATAACCTGCCCGACAACGCCACGGCGCGGGACCTGGCCAAGGCCAAGCCGCACGACGTATGGTATGTGGGCGGCATTACGGATGAAACCGCCCGCACGGTAGACGTGAAACTGGACTTCCTCAAGCCCGGAACGGTGTACGAGATGAATCTGTACATGGATGCTCCCACCGCCGACTTCGAGTCCAATCCCCAGGCCTACAAGATTATCCGCAGCGAGGTGGTGAGCACCGACGTCATCGACGTGAAGATGGCCCGTTCCGGCGGCTTCGGCATGACCTTACGAGAGAAGTTTTAATCCATGGATATCATTACCATTTCCTGCGTAAACGATGGTAAAGATTACCAGTTGGAGCAGGGACAACCCTTATCCACCATCGCCCCCAAGGCGGTGGTGGATGACCGTACCGGCAAGGAGTATCCCGTGCTGGCCGCGCTGGTAGACCATCAGCTCAAATCCCTGGACTTCCCGGTGTTTTATCCGCACCGGATAGAGTTTGTGGGCTACAACCATCCCGAAGGCCGGCGCACCTACCTGCGTTCGCTCAGCTTCCTGGCTCAGCGCGCCGCGCGTTCCGTTTTCCCGGAGAAGATTTTCAAGATCAACCACAGCCTGCCCAGCGGCCTGTACTGCAAGTTCCGCGGGGAGCACGTGGCCGATGAGGACATCCTCCGCCTGCGGGAAGAAATGCGCCGCCTGGTGGCCGAGGACCTGCCGTTCACGCACGAAAAGATTCTGTCGGCCCAGGCCGAAGAGATCTTCAAGGAACAGCATCAGCCCCTGAAAGCGGGTTTGCTTAATTCCCTGGGCAGCTACTTCTGCACGGTGTATTACCTGGACGGGGTGGCTGACAATTTCTACGGCCCGCTGGTGCCTTCTACCGGCTATCTGAAGGTCTTTGACCTGATGCCCTTCCACCATGGTTTCTGCCTGCAGTATCCCCGGTTCGAGGACATTACCCGCACCATTCCCCGTCAGAAGCAGCTCAAGCTCACCGTCACCCTGAAGGAGTACGGCCATTGGTGCAAGACCACGGGCGTGGTGAGCGTGGGGGCCCTGAACCGCCGTCTGCTGGAGGGCAAGGCCGTGGATCTCATCAACATCTGCGAGGCCCGGCAGGAGCGGGGATACGCAGACCTGGCCGATAAAATCTATGCCGCCCGGGACCGCGTGAAGATTGTGTTCCTGGCGGGACCGTCTTCCAGCGGAAAAACCTCTTCCTCCCTGCGGGTGGCCCAGCAGTGCAAAGTGCTTGGGCTGAACCCCAAGGTGATAGAACTGGACAATTACTTCGTGGAACGCGACCGCACGCCCAAGGACGAATTCGGTCACTATGACTTCGAAGCCCTGGAGGCCATGGACCTGGAACTGCTGGGACAGCACCTGAACACCCTGCTTTCCGGCGGGGAAGTGGAGCTGCCGCGCTACGACTTCAAGCAGGGGAAACCTTTCTTCGAGGGCAAGAAGATGCGCCTGGAGGAAAACGACATCCTGGTGATGGAGGGCATCCACGCCCTGGATCCCAACATGGTTCCTTCCGTGGACCAGAGCCGTATCTTCCGCATCTATGCATCGGCCCTTACCTCCCTGAAACTGGACGAGAACTGCTGCATTTCCACCACGGACAACCGCCTGCTGCGCCGGATGGTGCGCGACAACCGCGTGCGGGGCATCTCGCCGGCCGAGACCATCATGCGCTGGGCTTCTGTGCGCCGCGGCGAGGAAAAGTACATCTTCCCCTTCCAGGAAAATGCCGACGCCCAGTTCAATACGGCCCTGCTGTACGAACTCCCGATGCTGCGGTACTACGCAGACCCCCTGCTCCGCCGCATCCAGCCTTCCTCCCCGGCCTATGCCGAGGCCGTGCGCCTGCTCGATTTCCTGGCGTACATCGTGCCCCTCCAGCCCGCCGAAATCGCCGCCATCCCGCCCACGTCCATCATGCGTGAATTCATCGGAGGGCAGACGCTATAGACACTGGACCAGGTCCAGGGACCTAGTCTGCAATCTGTAACGCACTTTTCACGGAAAAGTGCGTTATGCGTTGCCAATGGTGGGCTATCGAAGCCGTTGGAAAGCAAGGCGCTCGGCCCCGGAAGCGATATAAATGATGCCGCAATACGTGAAACCGTATTTTGACAGGTTGTGCTGCATAATATGGTTATCCTTGTGGGTATCGATGCGAATGTTGTCCGTAATGCCGTCCAAATAAGCCATCATGGCCTGGAATACCCCATGGACATGGGGGAGTTTGGCAATGCGATGCACTACATAATAAGGTTTACGGTCATCCACCCAATGGCCGCCTTCAATCACGGCATAAGTTGGATCGGGTGACGGAATGCAGGCGAAATAGGCCACTACCTTCCCATCTTCCTCCATCACTTTTCCATACCCCGGGCCGATGTCCTTCCGGACCATCTCTTCGGTAGGATATCCGGCCGGCCATTGGTTCAGATTGCCGGATTCCAGCATGATATTCCGCCCCGCCTCCAGCACTTTCATGATGGCGGGAATATCGGCGGGAACTCCTGTACGGACGGTTAACATGTTTCAAAATTACAAAAATCCTTCAAAACATATAAATATTCCTGCAAAATAAATAAAACACCCTGCGTATCATTTATTTGTTTTTGCGGGTTATTGGATGGCATTGGGTAAAGATGTATGTTTGAAAAAACATAATAAGCCATGAAGAGAGACGAATACAAGGACTTACCCAAGGGGTATTACCATCTTTCCACCGACGGACGGTGGGGCGGGATTATTTTTCACACGCCGGAACTGTTTGCATACGGGATGGTACTGATGGGACTGCAGGAATATCTGGTAAAGCAGTTCTTGAATGCCAAAGACTATGGGAAGCGCTAGGTAAGGTGGCCTGGTCCAATAATACGCTGGACCAGGTCCAAGGGAGGGCGTTTACAGCCCCCACTCGGCACGGAGACGGTCCATCAGGTGCATCACGTACAGGATTTCGCTGTGAGGCATCTGGGGTGCTTCCAGGACTCCGGCGACAATAGCGTCGCGGCAGGCGCGGAACTGGTATTCGAAGCCGGTGATCTGCGGCGGCAGTTCCACTACGCGCTCCACGATGTGGCGTTTGCGGCAGATGCTGATGCGGGTGGGGTGGATGAGGTCGTCAAAGACCAAGTAGCCGGTGGTGCCGGCGATCACGGCCTCGTTGCCGCCCTGGCACCAGGCCGATGCCTGCAGGGAGCACAGGGTGCCATCGGCCAGGACAAGGGTGATGTCCTCGGTGGCGTCCACGCCGGAAGGCGCCTTGATGCAGGTGGTGTTGATTTTCTCGATGGGGCTGTCAAAGTACATGCGCACGAAGTTGAGCACGTACACGCCCAGATCCAACAGGGCGCCGCCGCCCAGTTCGGGCGTCAGGACACGCTCCTTCTCCGACACATTGTAGGCAATGGTCGCGCTGACCATCCTGGGTTCTCCAATGACGCCCGAAGCGATGAGTTCCCGGCCGATTTCCCGCACAGGCATATAGCGCGGCCACATGGCTTCGGCTACAAAAACGCCTTTCTCCCGCGCCAGGGCCAGGATAGCCGCCGCTTCGGTGGCATTGAGCATGAAACTCTTTTCCACCAGGCAGGGCTTGCTGGCCAGGATAGCGTCCCGCGCCTGCGCAAAATGACAGGAGTGGGGCGTGGCAACATAGACCAGCTCCACATCAGGGTCCGCAAACAATTCCTCATAAGAGCCATAGGCACGGGGAATGTTAAAACGCTGCGCAAAAGCCTGTGCCTTTTCCAAAGTGCGCGAGCCGATGGCCAGGCACTGCATGTCGTCCATGGCCCCCAGGGTGGTAGCGGCCTTTTCGGCAATATGCCCGGCACCGATGATTCCTACATTCATACTCATGCCGTAAAGGTACGAAAAAAGATGGAGATTATTTCTTCTGGACAAGCTGGCCGATGCCCCAGCAGAGGGCGGCTACGGCCATGCCGTTGATGGAGGCAAAGCCCCAGTGCACCAGGTTGGCCACTACGGCGCCTGCCACGACGCCTGCGACGGCGCTCCAGTCAACCACCTTTTCCTGCACATCTTTGCCTTTGTGGGTAAAGTAGTGGAGGACGAGGATGATGCCCACGGGCGGCAGGGTGCAGTTGAGCACGTTGAGCCAGCCGCAGAAATTCCAGTACAGCCATACGGCGGCCACGGTTCCGATGATGCCGGAGAGGATGACCATGGTCTTCTTGGACAGGCCGAAGATGTTGGACAGGCCCAGACCTGCCGTGTACAGGGCGTTGTCGTTGGTGGTCCAGATGTTCAGGCCCAGTACCAGGACGGCCAGGTAAAAGAGGTTCAGGTTGAGCATCACCTCGAAGATGTCGTTACCGCCCGCATAGATGCTGGACACGGCGCCGAACAGGAACATGAGGCTGTTGCCGATGAAGAAGGCCACCACCGTGGTCCACAGTCCCACCTTGGCGCTCTTGGCAAAACGGGTGAAGTTGGGTGTGGCCGTACCGCCGGAGACGAAACTGCCCACCACCAGGCCGGCACCGGCAATGATGCCTAGGTCCTTGGTGCCCTTGGAGAACTGCTCCACCAGGCCGGCGTCACCGTGCTTCACAGCCAGAACCATGGCTACGGTACCTAGAATGGCCACAGCCGGAACGGCGATGTAGCTTACGATGGTGAGGCTCTTGATGCCGAAGTAGGCGCTGGCGGTCATCAGCACACCGGCCACGAGCACCAGTACATAACCCTGCCAGGGCATGAAGTCGGGAGTGACCTCCAGATGCAGGATTTCCTTGGCCACGGGGATGGCGAACATGGCCAGGCCCACGCCGAACCAGCCCGTCTGCGTGAAGCTGATCATGGCGCTGGGGAGCCAGCTGCCCTTGGTGCCGAAACTGCGGCGGGCCAGCATGTCCAGGGAAAGACCGCTCTCGGCGCCAATCCAGCCCAGGGCGCCCGTGTAGGCCGCCAGGATAAGGCCTCCCAGAATGAGGGCCCATACGAAGCCGTTCCAGTCCAGGCCTGCGGCCAGTTGCTGGCCCACCCACATGCTGGCGCTGAAGAAGGTGAAGCCCAGCATCACCATGAACATGCTCAAGGTGCTTTTACGGCCGCTCTTGTCTACCGGAGCGGTCGTGTAATCGAAGTCCGTTTTATTATTTTTCATATTGCTGAAGGATGGAATTGATAGCATTGATACGCTGCATGGCGATTGTTTCCAGCGACAGGGCGGGGGCGTTCTCCAAAAGGCACGTCTCGTCGGCCCACAGCTGCTCGAGGGTATCGTCCGTCAGGCCGCTAAAGTGCGTGACGTCCAGCCACTCGGAAAAGCTCAAAGGCTTGTCGAAGCCCAGTTTTTCGGCCACCAGGGCTTTGGGGTCTATGAGCGAAGCCCGTCCCCAGACGCCCTCCCAGTACTCCAGGGCCTCGTGGAAGTGAACAGGAATCTCATACCGGCGGGCGCCACCGTCGTAGATGATGCACTTCTCCAGGATGGAGTAGGGATGGTCCAAGACGTAGCGGCGGAATTCGGGAGACACGGCGCCGCCCTTCCAGCCGAAGTCGATGTCGGGCACGTTGATGCCCGTGGCGCCCTGATTCTCATACACCGTGAACACGCCTTCGTAGAAGAAGCATTCGAAGCCTTCGAACTTGGGAAAATACCTACGGATCTGCCGGGCCATTTCTTCCATGAGGTCGATGGCGCGCGTGCCGCCGATGGTGAAAAAGACAATCTTGCGGATGCTGCCTCCCTTTCGGCGGAAACGGTCCACCACCTGGTTCAGGCACAGGCGAAGGGTGTCTCCGGTTGCGATGATGTCGCCAATCACCAGCGTGCGGTCCCGGGTGATGCGCAGTTTCTCGTACTTGATTTCCAGGCCCGTGATGATATGGTCTTCGATGATGCGCTCGCAGGAGACGAAGTGTATGTCACTCACCCTGATGCCATTGCGGTGGCACGCCTCTTCTATGGGATAGTTCAGGCCCCCGCGCAGGATGGTGAGAATATCGACATCGCCGCCCTGGCCTTGTGGAAACAGATGGCGGAGGGCGGCGACGGTGGGAGGAAGCATCGACAGATAGGAATCAAAGCCGACGACTTCCGGAAAAGCCATCAGGCGACGGGTGCCGGCATGGCTCAGGATGAAATAGTGATTGGTGAACTGCCTGGACTGCAGTTCGTATATACTTGTCTCTTGTTGCAGGCCCACAAACCGGAGGCTCGCAGATGGAAGACGGTTGGACATAAAAAACCCGATTAAGAACTTAACCGGGATACAAATGTACTACACTCCCGCCGATCTTCCAAATATAATTGAGAAAAAACTTCGTATCTTTGTAATCCATGGCAGGCAAGGAATTCATACAGATACGCGGCGCGCGGGCGAACAACCTGCAAAACATCGACGTGGACATCCCCCGGGGGGAATTTGTGGTGGTGACCGGCCTCAGCGGCAGCGGCAAGAGCTCCCTGGCCTTCGACACCATCTATGCCGAGGGGCAGCGCCGGTATATGGATACCCTTTCCACCTATGCCAAACACTTTATGGGCATCCTGGAGAAGCCGGAGGTGGAGGAGATTACGGGCTTGAGCCCCATCATTGCCATCGAGCAGAAGACCACCGGCAACAATCCCCGCTCTACGGTGGGCACCATCACGGAAATCTACGACTTCCTGCGCCTGCTGTACGCCAAGGGTTCCCGGGCGTTCTCCCCGGAGACGGGCAAGGAGATGGTGCGCTACACCGACGAACAGATTGTAGACCTCATCCTCACCCAGTACCAGGGCCGAAAGTGCTATCTGCTGGCGCCGCTGGTGCGGGGCCGAAAAGGCCATTATCGGGAACTCTTCGACCAGCTGCGCAAGCGCGGTTACACGGAGGTGCGCATAGACGGCGATATCCTGGAGCTGCAGGAAGTGCAGGCCCTGGACCGCTACAAGCCCCATTTCATCGAACTGGTGGTGGACCGCCTGAAACCAGAGGCCGGCGAGGACCGGCGCATCCGGGAATCCGTGGGCCGGGCCATCAATATCGGCAAAGGATCCGTGGCCGTCCTGGACCAGGAGAGCGGCAAATTAAGCCACTATTCCAAGCACCTGGTAGACCCGGAGAGCGGGCTTTCCCTTCAGGAACCGCAGCCGCACAGCTTTTCCTTCAACTCTCCGCAGGGCTATTGCCCGCACTGCAAGGGCCTGGGCACCATTGTGGACGTAAACATAGACACCATCATCCCGGACCGCAGCAAGAGTGTGGCCGATGGTGCCATCGTCCCTCTGGGCCGCGTTAGGGAGAACCGCAAATTCGACATCATCCGCGCCATCGCGCGCAAATACAATTTCAGTCTGTACGACCCCATCGACGCCCTGCCCGACGAAGCCGTGAGCTTGCTGGTATACGGCTCCGAGGACCTTTTCCGTGTGGGAGAAGGCTCTCTCACGGAGATGGAAAGCTGGGACGGCGTCATTGAAAACATAGAGGATACCATCACTTGCCCGGTGTGCAACGGGACCCGGCTGAATAAGGACGCGCTGTGCTTCCGCATAGACGGAAAGACCATTCCGGAAGTGGCCGCCATGGAAATGACAGAGCTGCGGCGCTGGCTGGACACCATCCCGGAAGGCTTCAACGAAAGGGAGAAGAACGTGGCCCGGGACATCCTCAAGGAACTGCGGGAACGCGTCCAGTTTATGCTGGACGTGGGCCTGGATTACCTGTCGCTGGACCGTCCTACGGGCTCACTGTCCGGCGGCGAGAGCCAGCGTATCCGCCTGGCCACCCAGATAGGCTCCAAGCTGGTGAACGTGCTGTATATCCTGGACGAGCCTTCCATCGGCCTGCACCAGAAGGATAACCGCAAGCTCATCGCTTCCCTGAAGGCGCTCAGGGACGAGGGTAATTCCGTGATGGTGGTGGAACACGACGCCGAGACCATGATGAGCGCCGACTGGCTGGTGGACGTGGGCCCCGGAGCAGGGGAGAACGGCGGCCGCATCTGCCTCAACGGTCCCCTGAAGGAACTGCTGAAAAGCGGCGAATCGCTCACGCTGGACTACTTGCGAGGAAAGCGTCGCATCGAGGTACCATCGGCCCGCAGGAAAGGCAACGGCCTTTTCCTCACGCTCAAGGGCGCCACGGGGAACAACCTCAAAAGCGTGGATGTGAGTTTCCCGCTGGGCTGCCTCATCGGCGTGGCGGGCCTTTCCGGCTCCGGCAAGAGCTCCCTGGTGAATGAGACCCTGATGCCCATTCTCAAGCAGAAGTTTTACCGCTCCAAGGAGCGCCCGCTGCCTTACACCTCCCTGGAGGGCATCGAGAATATAGACAAGCTCATCGAGATAGACCAGAGCCCCATCGGCCGCACGCCGCGGTCCAATCCGGCCACCTTCACCGCCGTCTTCAACGACATCCGCACCCTCTTCGAGGAAACGCCCGACGCCAAGGTCCGTGGTTTCAAGGCGGGCCGATTCTCCTTCAACGTCCCCGGCGGCCGATGCGAGGAGTGCAAGGGCGCCGGCATCAAGGTCATCGAGATGAATTTTCTGCCTTCCGTGCACGTGCCCTGCGAAGTCTGCGGCGGCAAGCGGTATAAAGAGGATACCCTGGCCGTGAAGTACAAGGGCAAGAACATCAACGACGTGTTGGAAATGCCCATCAGCGAGGCCTACGAGTTCTTCAAGCCTGTCCCGCGCATCGCCGCCAAACTGAAGGCACTGGTAGACGTGGGCCTGGGCTACATCCATCTGGGCCAGAGCGCGGTCACCTTGAGCGGCGGCGAAAGCCAGCGCATGAAACTGGCGGCCGAACTGTCCCGCCCTTCCACCGGCAAGACCTTATATATATTAGATGAGCCCACCACCGGCCTGCACTTCGAAGACATCAAGGTGCTCATGGGCGTTCTGCAACGCCTGGTGGATGCCGGCAATACCGTGATCATCATCGAGCACAATCTGGACGTGCTCAAGAGCGTGGACTACCTCTTTGACATGGGCCCCGCCGGCGGCCGTGCCGGTGGCCGCATCGTGGCCCAGGGCACGCCGGAGCAAATAGCAAAGGATCCGGCTTCTGTCACCGGACCCTTTTTGAAAGAGGTATTGTAGAGTTTATTCGGCGGGGAACAGGCCGTAGAGCTCGGCGTCTATCTTGTCCGTGATGAACTGGAAGTCCTCCGGGCGGTTCTCGAACTTGATGTTGTCTACGTCTACCACCAGCAGGCGGGCTTTATAGTTCTTGATCCAGTCTTCGTAGCGCTGGTTGAGGCCGGTGATGTAGTCGATGCGGATGGAACGCTCGTACTCACGGCCGCGCTTCTGGATCTGGGCAATGAGGTTGGGGATGCTGGAGCGCAGGTAAATGAGCAGGTCCGGCGGGTTTACCAGGGACATCATGAGGTCAAAGAGATCGCTGTAGTTCTCGAAGTCCCGGGTGGACATCAGACCCATCGCATGCAGGTTGGGTGCAAAGATGCGGGCGTCCTCGTAGATGGTGCGGTCCTGGATGATCACTTCCTTGTGCTTGGAGATTTCCACCACATCCTGGAAACGCTTGTTCAGGAAGTAGATCTGGAGGTTGAAGGACCAGCGCTCCATATCCTCGTAAAAGTCTGCGAGGTACGGGTTGAAGTCTACGGACTCGAATTTGGGCGTCCAGCCGTAATGCGCTGCAAGCATCTTGGTGAGCGTGGTCTTTCCACTGCCAATGTTACCGGCGATAGCGATATGCATAGTATAATGTATTTAAAATAATCCGTACAGTTCCGCGTCTATCCTGTCTGTGATCTGGGCAAAGTCTTCCGGGCGGTTCAGGAAGTCCAGGTTGTCGGCGTCTATTTCGATGAGCCGGCCTTTGTAGGAGGAGATCCATTCTTCGTAGCGCTGGTTGAGGCCGCTCAGGTATTCGATGGAGATGGACTGTTCGTAGTCCCGGCCGCGCTTCTGAATCTGGGCCACCAGGTGTTCGATGCTGGAGCGGAGGTAAATCATGAGGTCCGGCTGCTTCACCACCTCCATCATCACGTTGTAGGTGTCCATATAGGTGTTGTAGTCCCGTTCCGAGAGATTGCCCTGGGCGTAGTTGTTGGCTACGAAGATGTGCACGCCTTCGAAGAGGGTGCGGTCCTGGATGATGACGTCCTTGGACTTGGAAATCTCCAGGACGTCGTGCAGGCGCTGCTGCAGGAAGTACATCTCCAGGGCGAAGGACCAGCGTTTGATGTCCTTGTAGTAATCGGCCAGATAGGGGTTGTAGGTCACCGACTCGAACTTGGGTGTCCAGCCATAATGGCGGGCCAGGAGCGTGGTGAGCGTGGTTTTTCCACTTCCGATATTTCCGGCGATTCCGATGTGCATACTGGGACGGGGTCTTTGTTCTACAAAGTTGGCAAAAGTTTCGTAAATTTGCAATTGCTTTAGAACAACACTTATGCTCCATACACGCATTTTTCCTTTCAATCCGCTGGGTACCAATTGCATCGTCCTTTGGGCCGATGACAGCCGTCATTGCACGGTAGTTGACCCCGGCATGTCCTCCGACGACGGAGAGCGGCAGCTGCTGGACTTTTTCTCCCAGGTGGGGGTAACCCCGGACGCCATCCTGCTCACCCACGGCCACTTCGACCACGTGTGGGGCGTGGAGCGCCTGCTGAAAAAGTTCCCCGTTCCGGTGTACCTGCATCCCCTGGACAGAGGGATTCTGACCAACGGGGCTTCGGCCTTCCACGGTATGCCCAGCATGAGCTTCCTGCGTCACGACTTCCCCACGAAGGATGTGGCCGATGGCGACACCGTCACCACCGGCGGCGTGCGCTGGAAGGTGCTGCACACCCCCGGACATACGCCCGGCGGCGTGTGCTACTGGTCGGAGGAGAACAACGTGCTGCTCAGCGGGGATACCCTCTTCGCCGGCAGTATCGGCCGCACCGACCTGGAGGGAGGGGACTATGACCAGCTGATGACCTCCATCAAGGAGAAACTCCTGAACCTGCCGGGCCAGACGGATGTGCTTCCCGGCCACGGCCAGCCCACCTCCATTGCGCGC
>JAEEGL014086527.1_pt1 | contig 14044 bp, 9 predicted proteins | sample 9134231 | NCBI WGS metagenome assembly JAEEGL01 (sample SAMN16246548, study PRJNA631951) | gut metagenome | biome: gut microbiome; feature: rumen; material: fiber-attached | host: Bos | place: Iran: Karaj | collected 2018-10
CCTCCGCGGTCTCGACCCGGAAATGGACGGAACCGTTCATCGCATCCGGAGTGATGAAAGCCCGGACGATATGCACCGGACGGACCCATTCCAGCCAGACGGTCTGCCAGATGCCCGTGGTCCGGGTATAATCACAGTCGTGGCTGTGATACAGGCGGCTTTGCTTTCCGTTGGGCTGTATGCCGTCCCGGACGTGGTCCTCGCAGGAGACGGTCAGCAGGTTGCCGCCCGGGTCCAGCGCATCCGTGATATCAAAGGAAAAGGGAGTATAACCGCCCTCGTGAAGACCGATATATTTTTCATTGACCCAGACTTTCGAGCGATAATCCGCCGCGCCTATGTGCAGAATGACTCTCATGCCTTCCGCTTCATCCGGAAGGGTGAAGGAACGCTTGTACCAGACACAGTTGATGAAATCGGTATGGGCGATTCCGCTGAGCCTGCTTTCAGGACAAAAGGGAACCAGGATTTTACCGCTGAGTTCCGGCTGCGCAACCAGGCCGCGGGCTTCGCCGGAACAGCCCTGGTCCAGCTCAAAGTCCCATTCTCCGTTCAAGTTCATCCAGCCTTCGCGCACAAACTGCGGCCTTGGGTATTCCGGGCGTGGTATCATGGTGTTTGCCTCCGCTTCTGCGATATTATTCTGCCGGGCATTTTACCAGAACCTGAAGCAAAAGGGAAGAGATCGGACGATTTTGGCTATGCTTTTCCGGAATGAAAAAGGACTGCCTCCGGGGAGACAGTCCTTTCAGTCGGGAATGCAACCAGATCAGTGAGAACCGATTCTGCGCGTTCCTTACCGGGTCATGTAGCGGTCGTAAGCGGACTGATAGGCGGAGATGACTTCATCCACGCTGAGGGAGCGGAGGGTTTCCCTGAAGCTGTCCAGGTTCTCCAGGGGCTCCAGACCCATGATGAATTTAACGGTCATTTCGTTCACATAGGTTTCGATGTCGCCGTAATAGTCGCCGTAGACTTCCTTTTCCTGCTCGTTCAGCGTGACACCCGCGGGGAAGGAGTAGGAGTAGTCGTTATTGGTATCCCAGACGCGGCCGTTGGCAAAGACGGACTCGTCAAACTCACGGCCCAGATTTGTTTCGAACGGCCAGGAAATGAAGGCCGCATAGGCGGACATCATATGGGTGGAGGTTCCCAGCTCGTTGTTCATGATCAGGTCGGTGAAAACCGGTACGCCGTCCACGAGCTCATAGCTCTTGCCTTCAGTGCCGTAGTTGCAGAGCATGAAGCCTTCATCGGTATAAAGCTGATCGAGCAGCTGGAGGGCAAGTTCGGGATGCTTGCAGGTGGTAGAGATGGCCGCCGCTTTCGCAATGGAAGCGCCGCCCTTGATCTGGCCGTAATGGAGCTGCTGGCCCTTTTCAAGCACCGGATAGGGGATGGGTACGAACTTGAAGTCGGGATCCACAGCGACGCCAAGGCTGTTGATATAATCCAGCACGCCGCCGTGTTCACTCGTGGCTGCGCAGAGATTGCTGCTCATCATGGCAATCCCGTCGTCAAAGGTGACGGTGGAGGTGAAGTCCGGATCGATCAGGCCTTCGGCATACCACTGAGCCATGAGCGCCACATAATCCCGGTAGCCGTCGGTCAGCGGGCCGTACTGAACTTTCCCGTCCTTGACGAAGAAGTTGCCTCCCTGGGCCACGTCAGCCATGCCGAAATCGAAAGCGGCGTTCAGCGCGTTATACTTGCTGATGCCGGTATAGGCAAGACCGAATCCGCGGGTCATGCCCAGTTCATTCTTTGCGCGGGTGAGATATTCATGCCAGTCATCAAAGGTGACGGGCATTTCCATGCCCAGCTTGTCCACGATATCTTTCCGGATGATCAGGCCGCACTGGGTTTCACCTTCCTTGTCCATATAGGGCATCTGGCAGAAATAGGGCATACGGCCGCTGTCGGTAACGGTGTTGATCTCGCGGTACTGGCTGGCATGGCGTGCCTTTTCATAATTCGGGGCATACTGCTCCACCAGATCCTTCAGGTCGATGATGATGCCTTCGTCGATTGCGGCGACGCCGCCCTTGCTGTAGTTGTTGTCAAACCCGATGATGATGTCCGCATATTTGCCGGAGGTCAGCATCAGAGAGAAGTTGTTGGCATCCTCGCCGATGGGCGGAACGATCATTTCGATATGGATACCGGTTTTTTCCTCAAGGGTTTTCAGGATATCCAGATTCTGAATATCGCCGACGACGTTGGTGACGTCATGAGAGGAAATACCGCACCAGATGGTGAGCGTTACCGGCTCGTCGGTGAGGTGCTGGATCTTGGTTCCGTCCGGGGATGCATGATCGGCCAGCGTCGGCCACTCGACGGTTTCCGCACAGGCACAGCCGAACAGAAGCAGGGCGGCCAGCAGAACGGACAGGATACGTTTCAACATTTTGAAAAACCCCTTTCTAAATAAATATTTGGCGCAATGCGCCGTTTCAGCCGGCACTGCGGCACGGCCGAAGGGACGAAGATAATATCCGCTTCCCGGGTTTCAGCCGGAATGGCGTTTTCAGCCAAGCGGCAGATCAATCCGACACGCTGAACGGTCTTCTGAATACAGGGTAATCACCGCATCAAGCTGTATCGGATCCTCAGCGGGACGCGCGCCGGTTCCGTGGTTGACGTCATATTTCGGAAAAGCACTGCCGGCAAATTCTGCGATAAGCCGATGGCCCGCACGGAGAGTGTAGTGAACATGGCCCAGAAGGATTTCCGCGGGCCGCTTCTCTCCCTGCGAAAGGGGCTTGCGATCCCATCCGGCGGCATAACTGAGGCGAACCGCGCCGTCGCAGAAGCGGAAAAGGTGTCCGCCGGACAGCGGATCCGTACCCGGCCCGGGAGTCAGATCCCCGAGGGAGAGCATCACATCGGCGTCCCGGACATCGGCGGAGCAAAATATGCCAGCCCGGACGAGCCCACAGACGGAAATGTCCTCCTTCAGCGGATCGCTGATCAGAACGGCCGTCCGATCGTCATCCGGATCAGGAGGCGTGGAACCGCCGTATCCCCGATAGGGCAGGGTTCTGGCCGGAAAATGGCGGAAGGTGATCCCGGCCGTTTTCCGGGAGGACGGCGACGGGACCTGCGTCATCTCCTCGAGGGAAAAGGTAAACACATTTGGTTTCTCGGGCCAGGCGTCTCCGCTGAAGCAGGCGCCGCCCGAGATATCGTAATACCGAACCGGCGGAAAGACCGGAGCCGGGCCTCCCTTTAAATGGAAATCAAACCAGGAGACGATTTCCGCCGGCAGGTCCACAGCCTGCACGCCGTTTTCAAGCGCGCTGTCCGCCCGCGCGGGGGATTCGCCGGGCTTCCAGGGAGCGATGAGCACCCGGCTGTCAACGCCGGAACGGCGCTGGACCATACAATGGTCAATCAGAGGGGTGCGGGAGGAATCATACCATCCTGCGATATAGAAAGCCGGGATTTTCATGCGTGAAAGATCCGCGTCGCGCCCTTCCTTGTGCAAAAGCGTGAAATCATCGAAACCTTCCAGCAGATGCCGCCGATAATCCTTAAGAAGGGGAAAGGGCGTATTCTGCAGAGCGGGCATGGAAGCCAGCGGCAGGCAGGAAAGCTGACTGCGGGGATAATCCGAGATCCACCCGAGAAGCTTCGGCAGCATTTGTGCGGTGGTTTCCGGATCGTAGCGGCCGTCCCGGAGCCGGTTGATGAGACGGGACATACACCATCCAATATGGGAGGAAAAGAGAAAGCCGCGGTTGTCGCAGTCCCGGTTGATCGAAACGCTGGTCTGCATCGGACAGATTGCCTTCAGATGAGGCGGAGCTTCCAGGGCTGCCATGATCTGGAGATATCCGGCAAAATAGCTGCCGAACATGCCCACGGCTCCGGTACACCAGGGCTGAACCGCGAGCCATTCGACGGTATCATAGCCGTCCGGCCCGTCGGCGGTGAATCGGTCAAATTCCCCGTCGGATTCTCCCAGACCGCGGACGTCCTGGATGAAGACCGCATAGCCCCGCTTCACATAATAAGCGGGATCATACTGATAAAAGGAACGGCTCATATCCCTTTTCCGAAACACCGTACGGAGCAGCAGCGCCGGCCAGCGGCCTTCCCCGGCGGGGCGGTAAAGATCGCCCCGGAGAATTGTTCCGTCCCGCATGGGTGTTTCCAGATTATAGAGCGTGAGCATGCTTTCCGGAATCATCAGAACACCTCATTTTTCCGGGGCCGGATGGGCAGCCACTGAATGAAGACCTCCAGCCAGCGATCCCAGAAATCGAAGTAATGGACGCCGTCGCTGTTAAAGAAGACCACGTCAAACGGATTCGGAAGGGTGGTAAAATAGCGCAGGTCCTCTTTCTCGGCATTATAACACCCGTCCTGCCGGCCGCAGCAGGCGAAGATCCTGGGCAGGGGTTTCCCGCTTTCGGAGGCGAGGCGCGCCAGATACCGGTTGTCATTCTCGGTATCGTGGCATTTGCTCAGATCCCCGTCGTCGACCCCGAAGACCTGCCAGCGGATGAAATTGAGGGGATGCCGTTTGCCTCCGGGAATCATCGGGCCGATCATGTCAATGAAATTGGCGCTGGAGAAGATCCCCATGGCGGCATATTTTTCCGGCTTGGTGAAGCCAAGCTTCATGGTGCCGTGACCGCCCATGCTCATTCCGCCGACAAAGTTATCCTCCCGCAGAGGGGACACGGGCATCTGGGAATAAATCATCCGGGGAAGCTCTTCCGTGACGTAATCGAAATAGCGGCCGCCGTCAGTGTTGGCGTAAAAGCTGGTTTCCACCGAGGGCATGACCACGGCCAGGCCGCGCTGCTGGGCATAACGTTCGACGGCGGTGAAACGCTGCCACATGGAACAGTCGTCGGTCGCGCCGTGAAGGAGCCAGAGAACCGGATATTTTCCGTTATCCAGGACGCGTTTGTCAGATTTTTCCGGCAGAATCACGTTGACGGGCACCATCCGGGTCAGACAGTCTGAATGCAGATCCATTCTGATAAGGGCCATCTCTCTCACCTCCGATCCTTCAAAACCGTATCCAGGAAAACACTGATCCATTTATCCCGGAACGAGTCGCTGTGTCCGCCCGGCTCTGTATGGAATTCATACCGGAACGGATTGCCGGGGAAGCTTTCAAAAAACTCCTTCAGCCCGAGACCTACGGGATAGGCATGATCCTGCATGCCTACGGCGTGGAACACCCGGGGAACGGGTCTGCCTTCCTCGATAATCCGGCGGGCGTTCAGAAGCACGTCATGTTCCGGATTCCCGGCGAGATCGTCCGTATCCTCGACACCGAAATTAACCATATTCACGCTCATTTTTCCAGGACCGCCCGGGGCGGAAGGGCCGCCCGCGGATTTAGGCCGCAGATGCTCCAGCGGGATAATGGAACTTGCGGAAATGACGCCGATGGTCCCGTACTGCTCCGGACAGCGCATCCCCAGGGAGATGGCGCCGCTGCCTCCGAGAGAGAAGCCCGCGATGTACTGATCCTCCCGCGCGGAGGAAAGACGGGGGAACATATGATGGACGATTTCCGGCAGTTCCCGGGTCAGAAAATCGAAGTAATCAGCCCCCCAGTACATGTTGCAGTAACGGCTGTAACCTGCATGCGGCATGACGACGGCAATCTGATGCTGATCGGCATAGTCGCGGATCCGGGTGTGGTGCACCCAGTCGTTTTCGTTCCCGCCGCCGCCATGGAGCAGCCACAATACCGGAAAATCGCCTTCCCGGCGGTCATCCGGCAGGATGACGTTCATGGAGTCATGCAGAAGCAGGACTTCCGAACGGAAATTAATCTGCATCAAAGTGTTCATTTTTCCGGATCACTCCCTTCACAAGGTCCGTGGATGTATGAAAGAGTTCATCTGACGAGACGGAGCATGCGCCGGGCTTTGCAGAGCCACCGGTGAGTATGCGCCTTTCCTGTTGGCCTGAGTATAGGGGAAAGCGCTTTCAGCGTCAAGGCGCAGGATTTCTTCCGGACATTCTCTATTTTTTCTGCATGCCGGAGCGTCGGGTTAAAAACGGACACCGGCTGAAATAAAAACGGAATATCCGATGGCATTCATCAGAAAAGCCTGGATTGACAAAGCGGAAAGGAAAGCCTAAAATAAAATCAGATAAAAACGGTGCCATTGCGGCTCCGATACAGCAGGTTTTTCAAGCATGAAACATCCTCTTCTGAAGTCCAGAACCTTTCGGATCTGGATTGCCTGTTATCTTATTGTGCTACTGATTCCACTCGCGTTCAGCGGACTGCTGCAGGCGGATACATCCCGGAGACTGCAGACCCGCGCAATGGAGGACGGCAGCCATTCGCTGAAGCTGCTTTCCGGCATTACGGATGAGCGGCTGACGGGAGTGATCAATCAGGCGAATACCATCTGCACGGCTTCTGACATCATCAAGCTGCGCTTTATTACGCTGCCCTTTGATGCCGCAAAGTATTACGAAGTGCATCAGCGGGCGGGCTTCCTGACAAATTTCACAGCGCAGAGCGAGCTGGTGAGCGGCTGCTATGTTTACTGTGACAATCTGGAGACCATTCTGGACGCGCATCATATTTATACCCGGGACAACCAGTATGGCAGGATTGTGTCCCAGGTTTTCGGAATGGACGAGGAAGCGTTCCTGACCCTGGTTCATACACGCCATACGCTGGATTTCCGTCTTGTGGGGGATGGAGAGAAGCTGCTTCTGGTGAAGAGCGTCTCCTCCGGAATCCGGAACAACCGTCCGGCATTGACGCTGATTATGGTACTGGACACGGCAGCGCTGCAGGACCCTTTCCGGATGGCCGGGGCAAACTGGCAGGGACAGGCGCTGCTTTTGCTGCCGGAGGAGGCTTTGCCGGAAGAAAAGCAGTCCACGAATGAAGAAGCGGAATCCCGGATTCCGGCGGACGGGGATTCGGTTCGGGGAAACGCCAAACGCTGGATTTCAGCGGAATCACGCCTGGCACCGGGACCGGAGAGCGTGACCGTGGCGCAGAAGAGTGAGGCGGCGGAGGGCGTCGGATACGCCCTGATCATTCCCCGGAACAGGCTGATGGAGGATGCGGACAGCAACCGGAAGCTGTTTGTTGTTTTCTCGGCGGCTGTGCTGCTGCTGGGCAGCACAACGGCTTTCCTGCTGGCCAGACGGAATTATCAGCCCGTCAGGGAACTGAGCCGGGAGATTGAAGCAAAGGAAGAAGAAAACGGGGCTTTTTCCGCAATCTCCAAACGTGTTGGCGAGATACGGGCGGAAATGGCCCGGCTTTCGATGATCGAGGATCAGCAGATTTTTGAGGCGCTGCTGTCCGGAAAGAGCTCCGGAATGGACCGGGAGCAGATCCGGCTGACGGACGGACAGTTCGAAGGGGATCTGTTTGTGACCGCACTGCTTGAGCCGCAGCGTGAGGAAGCAAATCCTCCGGATGAGAAAGCCTTCCTGCAGGATCTGAAGGATCAGCTGAATAAAGAGGAAGGGAACCCGTGCAGAGCGATTGTCCGCCCCTATGGAGAAGGATATGCCGCCGTGCTGGGATTCGCTGGAGACGTGAGCCGGTATGACGCGCAGCTTTACGCCCAGAAGCTGATGAAAACCGTGCTTTCGCGGGACAAGGCTTTCCCGGCACTTTCCGGTTATCTTGGAAATGCCCATGAGGGGCTGGAAGGAATCGGACGCAGCTGCGAGGAAGCCGCAAAGGCCCGTGAATATGCCAACTTCGTTTCACGGACGGGACGGCAGGTGGTGCTTTTTGACGAAACAATGGTTTCCAGCGGGATCTCATGGCAGAACTATGATATCGTCGACGCGGAACGCCGGTTTGTGTCGCTGATGCTGGAAGGGGATTACGGATCCAGCGAACAGCTGCTGCATGAGATCCTTTCCTATTATACAGGCCAGGAGGGCCTGTCGCTGCGGGTGATGCAGACACGGATGCACGGTGTGATCAACATGATGGTAAACGTGCTGCATGAAGTGGAGCCGGAGATCGGGACCGGGGAAGAAAGCCTGGAAGACCCGCTGGAACTGCTGCTGCGTACCCGGACGATGCAGGAACTGGAGGATGTGGTGGGCCGGATTATGCGGCAGCTGCGCCTTCGTCACGAGGAAACCCAGGATCAGCTGAGCTCCAGGCTGGAGGATGTGACACGCTTTATTCACGCAAACTATGCGGACGAAAATCTGAGCGTGCAGATGCTGGCGGACCGTTTTGGACTCTCGCTGCCCTATCTTTCCAGGGAATTTAAGAACAGCCGCGGAATCGGCGTACTGAACTACATTAACGGATACCGGATTGAGAAGGCAAAAGAAATTCTGGCGCGGGATGAAAACATCACGCTGTCCGAAACTGCCCGGCAGGTCGGATACAGCAGCAGTCAGACCCTGATCCGGATTTTCAAACGGTATGAGGGTGTGACACCGGGGCAGTTCCGCAACGAAGTGGGAAAACCGGCCAGGTAAGGGAAGAAAATACCGGACGGACAAAAAAAACGCATTCGTGAAATAAAAAGAAGCCGTTTACGACTTCTTTTTTCTTCTGTATGATAACATCAGCAAAAATGAAAAAGACAGCCGTGGGAGAACCCTTTCCGAAGGGTATCCTGCGGCGGAACAGGGGGCGGAATCCCGGATGACATCTATTTCGAAGGGCAGAAAACGCCGGGGAGGGCTGCTGCTGAATTACAGGCAGAACCGAATGCTTTACTGGATGCTGCTGCCGTCGCTGGTGTATGTGCTGATTTTCAACTACCTGCCGATGGCGGGGCTGGCGATGGCCTTTCAGGATTATTCGCTGACCCGTGGCATTTTTGGGAGCAAATGGGTCGGGCTAAAGAATTTTCGGGATTTTTTCGGCGGCATCTATTTTTCCCGTACACTGGGGAATACGCTGATTCTGAGCCTGCTGGATCTGCTGATCTGCTTTCCCGCGCCGATTATCCTGGCCCTGATGCTCAATGAAGTGCAGACGATGCGCTATAAAAAGGTGATTCAGACGGTCAGCTATATTCCGCATTTTATCTCCATGGTGGTGGCGGCGGGGCTGATCAAGGAGTTTACCAATTCCACAGGAGTCATTGCCAATATTGTTTCCGCATTCGGCGGAACCCCGAAGAGTTACATCTCGCTGCCGCAGTATTTCCGGTCCATCTTTACGGTTTCCCAGGTGTGGCAGACGATCGGATTCAACAGTATTATCTTCCTGGCGGCGCTTTCCGGCATCGATCAGGAGCTTTACGATGCGGCAAAGATTGACGGGGCGAACAGGATGCAGCAGATGTGGCATGTGACCCTGCCCGGGATTGCCTCGACAATCATCATTATGCTGATTCTGCGATGCGGAGCCATCATGAACGTCAATTTCGAAAAGGTCCTGCTGCTCTATTCTCCCTCGACCTACGAAACAGCGGACGTGATCAGCACCTATGTATACCGGATCGGCATTGTGAAGCAGAAGATCGGATACAGTACGGCGGTCGGACTGTTCAACTCGGTGGTGAGCCTGGCCCTGGTGCTGACGGCAAACAAGCTGAGCAGGACCTATACCGACAGCAGCATGTTCTGAGGAGGGGAAGAAGATGAAAAACGGAAATAAAATCCGGGAGAGTACTTCCCGCAAGGTGTTTCTGGCGGTAAACGCGCTTCTGCTGGGATTGATCGGCTTTTGCTGCCTGGCGCCAATGTGGCACGTTTTTTGCTGCTCGATTTCCAATCCGGGCGAACTGGCGCGGAGCGGCGGGTTTCATTTGCTTCCCATCGCGCCTCTCTCCTTTGACGGATACCGGGCCGTTTTCGGATACCGGAATATCCTGATCGGCTATATGAACACGATCTTTTATGTGGTTTTCGGCGTGGCGCTGAATCTGGCGCTGACAATCCCCTGTGCTTACGTGCTTTCACGGAAACGGTTTCTGTCGGCAAACGCGGTTATGATGATCATGGTTTTCACGATGCTTTTCAGCGGGGGACTCATTCCCACCTATCTGGTGTTCGTAAAGCTCGGACTGATTGACACCCGGCTATCCATTCTGCTGTGTACGGCCTTCAATACGTTTAACATGGTGATTCTGCGGACTGCCTTTCTCGGAATTCCGGATGCCCTGGAGGAATCCGCGCGGCTGGACGGGGCCAACGATCTGCAGATCCTGGTCCGGATCATTCTGCCGCTGAGCAAGGCCAGCGTGGCTGTGATTACGCTGTTTGTCGCCGTCGGGATCTGGAATTCCTGGTTTACGTCCGCGATCTACCTGATGGATCGGGGAAAATGGCCCATCCAGCTGTTTCTGCGGGAAGTGCTGATCAACAACAGCCAGAAGAGCCTGGAGGCGGGCGTGAAGGCTTCGGCGGAATCGCTTGCGACGCTGGTGAAATATGCGATCACGATCGTGGCAACATTACCCATCCTGTGCATTTATCCCTTTGTACAGCGGCATTTCGTGAAAGGAGTCATGATCGGTTCGGTCAAGGGATGAACAGAACGGACGGGAGCGGTCCCGTCCGGGGATCCGCCGCTGCGCAAAGATCAGAACAGGGGAGAAACGGGGATGAACGGCAATCAGAATCCGGGCAGACTGCTTAACGGACAGTATGTACTGCTGACAGCGATCAATTTTCTGGTGTCCGTAAGCTATTCGATGGTTTCGACGATCATGGCAAAATATCTGGGGAGTATCGGACTGACGATCGCCGTTTCCGGCGCCATTACAGGCACCTTTTCCATCGCTTCCATGGTGGCGCGGCCTTTTACCGGGGTCATCAACGACCGGTTCAACCGCAAAATGCTGCTGACGGCGGCGACGGCCGGAATGGCGCTGTGCACGATGCTCTACGGGGTGACGGACGCCTACGGGGTGCTGCTGGCGGTTCGCCTGATGCACGGCATGTTCTTTGCTTTCTCCAGTACGGTGAACATGGCGGTAATCCCGGAACTGGTACCGGAAAAACGTGTCACGGAGGGACTGAGCTATTACGGCGTGGTACAGAGCCTGGGTGTGGCGGCGGGACCGTCCGTGGGGCTTGCGCTGATCAATCTGGGAGGATATCGGATTAACTTTTTCTGTTCGGGACTCCTTGCAATTGCCGGAGCGGCAGCGGCGCTGACGCTTCGGCCTTTCCGGAAACCGGCCGCGGACGCGCGGAAACGGCGGAGCCTGCGCTGGACGGACATTATTGCCGTGGAATGTCTGGCTTACGCGGCGGTGGACGTTGCCATCGCCATGGCCAACGGACTGGAAAACAGCATGATTGCCCTGTACGGCGCGGAGCAGGGAATTGCAAACATCGGATGGTACTTTACGATTTCGGCGGTGGTCCTGTGCGTTACGCGGGTTGCTTTCGGACGCCTGGCGGACCGCCGGGGCGTCGCCTTTTCGCTGTATCCGGGGCTGGGACTGATGATCCTGGGATTCCTGATTCTCTGGCGGGCTTCCTCTCCCTGGATGTTTGCAGCGGCTTCCGTGATCAAGACGGTGGGGGTCGGCATGGCCCGGCCGGCGATTCAGGCTGCCTGCGTAAAGGCTGTTCCCCCGGAACGGCGGGGCAGCGCATCCAGCACCTATTACATCGGATCGGATATCGGTCAGGGGACTTCCCCCGCGATCGGCGGCAGAATTGTGGACCTGACCGGCAGCTATGGGCTGGCCTTCCTGCTTTTTACGCTCCCGCTGGCCCTGGGAGCGGTCCTCTTCGGATGGTTTGAACGGAGAAAACGGAAAGGAAGAAGAACATGATCAAAAAATTCAATCTGGGATGCGCTGTGCGGGACGGCTGCCGGCTGGCGACGGATGTTTATCTTCCCGAAGGGGAGGGCCCCTGGCCTGCTGTGATGCTCCGGACGCCTTACGGCAGGGAAGGCATCGAAACGGACCCGCTTTACGGACGGTTTCCGGAACTGGTAGAGGACGGATATGCTGTCGTGTCGCAGGATCTGAGGGGCACGGGGGAGAGCGAAGGCACCCTCGGACTGAACGGACAGAATGAGCAGCAAGACGGATACGACGCGGTGGAATGGGTGGCCGCACAGCCTTTCTGCGACGGGAATGTAGGCATGTTCGGCCTGTCCTATCCCGGGTTTGTGCAGACGGCCGCTGCAGCCGACGCTCCGCCGCATCTGAAGGCGATCTGCCCCTTTATGTCCCCGTCTTTGCATCCGTTTGGAATCCGGGGAGGACATCTGCGGCATATACAGCATCTTTACTGGGCATATGCCCAGACGCTGGCCCATCCTGAAAAGTATATCCCGGATGCTTCCTGCAGGGAGCGGGTTGCTGCGGAAATGAAAGAGCTGTTTCCGCGGCTGGAGAAAATCCTGAAGGAGGATCCGCCGGCCCTGTGCCGGGCGGCTCAGATTCCGGAGGTTCCGATCCTGCGGGACTATCTTGAGGTGATGGCTGGGGCGGAGGATCCCGAATACTGGAAAAAGATGCATATGCCGATCGACTACGACCGGGTGCATGTACCCGCGCTGTTCGGGACCGGATGGCTGGACGGCGCCCGGGAATGGACCGTGGAAGGTTTTCTTGCGGCACGGCGGAGCGCGGATTCGCTGACGCGGGAGGAAGCCCGGCTGCTGGTCGGCATATGGCCCCACGGAGGAGAGATGCCTTCCGTGATCGAAGGTGAGGATTTTTCGGACGCGGCTTCCGGAAGAAACGCCGGCGTGTTTGAGGAGATGCATCGATGGTTTGACCGCTGGCTGAAGGGAAGAAAAACGGAGGAACGGCCCCGGGTCAGCTATTTTGTCCGGGGCAGCAACCAATGGCGGACGGCCGGAGACTGGCCGCCGCCGGAAGCAAAGCCCCTTTTCCTGTATCTCGGTGCGGACGGCTCGCTGAAAGAGGACCCCTCAACGGAGGAAGGCGAGGTTTGCTACTGCGTGGATCCGGCGGATCCGATGCCTTCCGGGATTACGGATAAGGCCGGAAGACGGATGACTGCGGACTGGCGGGATGCGGAACGGAAGGATATGGCGCTGTTTACCACGGAACCGCTGAAAAAGACGGTAACCTTTGCGGGTACGATGCGGATGCATCTTTTTGCCGCGACGGATGCGCGTGATACGGATTATGCCTGCCGGCTGCTGGACATCGGACCGGACGGAAGGCAGACGGAACTGCTGGCGGGCATCCTGCGGGCAAGGCATATGAACCGGCGTTTTGACCCGCGGCTGATTCCGCAGGGTGAAATCACGGAGTTCTGCTGGGACGCGGGGAACGCGGCAAACGCTTTCCTGCCGGGACATCGGATCGGACTGCAGATCATGGGCCACCTTTACCCGGATTATGAACGGAACATGAATACCGGGGAGGACACGGGACGGGACAACACGCCGTATAAGGCCTGGCACCGGATTGTGACCGGCGGAGCGCGGGCTTCCATGGCGGAACTGACGGTTCTTGAAAAATAATCTGTTTTTGGCACGGGATGGACGGTAAAAAAAGGACCACGAGAAATCCCCGGAAGGAGCAGACCGGGATTGAAACGGAGGCGGACAGGCTTCTGAAGAAGACGCTTCCGGCCTGGTTTGAATCCACCTTTCCCGTGCGCGTACGGCCCGGAGAGGACATCCGGACAGGGAGGAAAAGCGAATGACAGGATATGTGATCGGCGTTGATTTCGGAACGCTTTCCGCGCGCGCGGTGGTGGTTGAAACCGAAACGGGACGGGAAGCCGCTTCCTGCGCTTCGGACTATGCGCACGGCGTCCTGGAATCCGCCCTGCCCGACGGAACGCCCCTCGGGGCCGACTGGGCCCTGCAGGTGCCCGGGGATTACGTTGACGCGCTCCGTACAGCGGTCCGGGGCGCCATGGCCGCTTCAGGCATCGGGAAAGAGGAAGTGCGGGGCATCGGAATCGATATCACTTCCAACACCATGCTGCCCATTGACCGGGAAGGCCGGCCCCTGTGCGAAACGCCCCGGTTTGCCTCCTGCCCGTGGGCTTACGTAATGCCATGGAAACATCATGCGGGGCAGCGCTGTGCCGAAACCATCCTCCGAATCGCCCGGGAGAGGAACGAGCCTTTTCTGAGGCGGTACGGCGGAGGCGTTTC
>JAEEGL014890501.1_pt1 | contig 14044 bp, 7 predicted proteins | sample 9134231 | NCBI WGS metagenome assembly JAEEGL01 (sample SAMN16246548, study PRJNA631951) | gut metagenome | biome: gut microbiome; feature: rumen; material: fiber-attached | host: Bos | place: Iran: Karaj | collected 2018-10
CGAGGTTGAACTCTGTTCTCTTGCGGTTGATTTCCTTGTTGATCGTGTTGATGTACTCGAGCAGGGAGTCGACCGGGTCGGCGTTGTTGTTGTAGGAGTTCAGGAATGCGAAGCTCGTGTAACGGCCGAGGATGTAGGAGCCGGGGTACTGGGTGACCGCAGAGGTGATATCCATCTGCTTCATCAGCTGGCTGTACTCGCGGGACGTCCACGGGAGCTCCTCGAGGGCTTCCTGGTTTGCGGTTGCGTTCTTCGCAGCGGGACCGAGGATGGCGACCATTTCGTTGGAGTAGTCGACCTGGAACTTGGTGTCGGTGAACCAGCACATGTATTCCCACGCGGCCTCGATGTCCTTGACGCCGGCCATCATGACGACTGCGTCGGTACCGGACATGGTGGTGTTGGAGAAGGTGCCGTCAGAGCGGATCGTGCCGGGGACCGGACCGAATTCCCAGAGGCCTGCAAGCTCGGTCGCGAAGATGATGATGTTGTTGTACGCCGTGTAGTTCTGGATGCAGATCGGCATTTCACCCGTTCTGAAGCGGTTCGCGAAGTCGTAGGAGATCGGAAGCGAATACTGGGTGAACATGTTGCACATCTTCTCGAAGGCTTCGAGGGAGATGTTCGCGTCGAGGTTGATTCTCATGCCGTCGTCCGCCCAGAGGTGACCGCCCAGCTGATACATGTACATCATGTAGTCCTGGGAGAGACCGATGGTCATGTTGTTGAACTGGAGGACCGGGATCGCGGCCAGGAGGTCGTCCCACGTCTTCGGGACTTCCAGGCCGAGGTCGGAGAGGATGTCGGTGCGGTAGAACATCATGTTCCACGACTGGTGGTCCGGGAGACCGTAGACCTTGCCGTACAGCGTCAGCGGGATCATCGCCGCGTCGGTGAAGCGGGTCTTGACATCGTGGAAGTTGGTGAACACGCCGGCGAGGTATTCGTTGTCACGTCCGGTGACCGGGTCCTTGCCGGGTTCCGAATACGCCTCGGGGTTGACCGCGACGACAGCGGAACGGATCGCGTACTGGATCGGGTCGACGCCGGTGCCCGGGAGGGCGATGTCCGGTCCGACGCCCGCGAGAACGGAAGGCAGCAGCGTGCCGCCCGCGACGAGCTTCAGGGACGCGTCGATGCCGGTCGTGGGACCGAAGTCGTTGTCCATGAGGTTACGGGTGATCTGCGCCTGGTCGCGGTTCGCGGTGATCCAGACCTCGACCTTGCGGTCGGATTTCTGGCCGTCGGTGGTTGCGCCGAGGGAGTTATAGTCTGTGAAGAAGGACGCGCCGAACTGTCTCAGCTCGAACCAGAGGGCCTGGAAGAAGTTCGCTTCCGCGCGGGCCTTCGGCATGCTTGCGGGCTGGATGTCGATCCAGTCGATTTCGAGCGGCTGGTTCTTGACGTTGTTGATCCAGGAACCGAGCGTACCGATATTGGACTTGAGCGAGCCCATGTTCTTTGCGATCTCGTCCTCGTCGGTACCCATCTTGCGCAGCAGTCTTGCGATCTGCTCGAGGGTCGCGGAGTTGGAGGACTTGACGTTCGCCATGTTCTCGATGTAGTTCATGACGTCCTGGAGGGCGATGGACTGCACGACGAGGTCCGTGACGACTTCCGGAAGGACGCGGCCGAAGCCGTAGTCGCGGTAGGAGTCCGGGCTCGCGCCGGTCAGCTTCAACAGGGACAGGTAGTCGGTGTTGATCGAGGTCATGATCGCGGAGACCTCGCGCACGACGTTGCCCATCTCGCCGAGCGTCACTTCGATGCGGATCGAGTGCTTGCCGGGCTCGAGGTAGTACTGGAAGGTGTCGGCGCCGTTGTTGGCGGATTCGACCTGCCAGTTGGCATTGTAGTTGAACTTCAGGTAGTTCGATTCCTCGAAGGGAATCTTGCCGTCGATGTAGACCTTGCGGGAGGTGTACATACCTGCCAGCTCGTTCTGACGGAAGCGGAAGACGATCTCATACAGACCCGCGGTCTGCACGTCGAAGTCGTATTCCACCCACTGGCCGGCGGTCTGCCACTTCTCGGAGCCGATGGTATTCAGCATGATCTTCGAGGAGTCCTGGGGTTCCGAGATCGCGGATTTACGGTCATAAATCGGATACACGGTGAAGTCGGACGTTCTCGAAGGCGTCTCGGCGGAGATGTGGATCTTTTCGGCGGCGGCCGCTTCGGACTTGCCGGAGACGTATTCCGCGTAGGTCGGCAGATCCTCGTACGGGAAGAGGGTGATCGTCTGGATCACGACGTCTTCGCGGACGGCGCCGAGGGAGATGGTGTTGACGCCCTTCTCGAAGTAGAACTCGAAGGGATCGGCGAAGTAGCTGTTCGGGTCAATGAACGTGTACTCCTGCCATGTGTGCTGGACGGTGGAAACCGGACGGAGCTCGTTGCCGTTGGAGTCGACCTCGAAGCGTCCGTCTGTGTAGGTGTTCACCCAGATCTTCTTCATGACCATGTCGCGGACCTCAGCGAACGGAAGCACGCCGTTGATGTACAGGCTTCGCTCGATGGAGTTCGTCTTTTCGGTCACGGAGCAGTAGTCGAGTTTGATGGCGTAATAGCCGGTCGCGGGGACGTTGATTTCCCAGGTGACCTTGCCGTCATCGTCGATCATGAGGGACTTGCCGCTCTTTCCCTGGTAATCCGTCACGACGGAGACTTCCGCGGTGGTCTCGGACGCCAGATAATCGACGGCCTTGATTTCCACGGTTCCCGTTCCTCTCGCCGCGTCCGCGTGTTCTTCGCGGTAGTTGGCGTAGGAGTACGAATTCAGGGTCTCGCTGATTTCCTGCAATGTCGTCTTCTGCGGCGCTTCGGTGTCAGTCACTTCCTCCGCTGCGAGAACGGCGGCGGGAAGTGTCGACGCAAACATCAGAAGCGACAGTGCGAGGCACGTCAGCCGTTTGCTTGTGGTTTTTCTCATAGAACCTTCCTCCTGCAAATTTGTGGGCGACGTCCCGCTGACCGACGGGCTGTGCCCTGCCCCATTCGGGGGGATATGCTCTCTTGACGGATGGCTTCTCCCCTACAGGGCAGCATGTCTGTCAGAAAAACATGATGTTTGGCCTTCACCGACCCGCGCATCCCCCGTCAGGCGGGACGAGCGGAGCGGAGAAAAGCCGTCGGATGGGGACAATCCGCCCCCTCCCGACATGGATATGTCCATATCATAGCATAATCGCACAAAAAAGTCAAGCGCGGACACACCCTCCGCTGTCGATTCCGCACGCCTGCCGCCCGGGATTTCCGATCCGGCGCGCGCGGTTTTCATCCTCTCAGTAAATACCCTTTCCGTCCGGATCGCATCCGACGGCGCGGGGCACGCGGGAAGGTCATCGGACCTGACTTCGTGAGATATATTTAACGTATATTTTATAAATCTTAAGGATCATTTTCGGAACTTTCCATTCCTTGCGCGGGATTGAATTTACGGATTTGTAATTCATATTTACCGTTACATGCGTAACCATTCTGAAGGTCGGGTGAGGGCTCCGTGAAAGCGGTCTTCAGGTTTTGTGCATCCAGCACAATTTTCCGTCCGTTTTTTCTACACTTAAGCATTCTGCACAAATTTCATTTTCCGCCGTTTCCGGGCCGATTTCCGCGCCGATCTTCACATTTTTCCGCGGGAATCACAGTTTTCCGCCCTTCCCCGCTCCGATTCTCCCGATCTCCGCCCCGGCGCTGCCCCGGATCCCGTTGTCTTCATTTTTATATAAAGGGGCTCCTTCGTCCGACGGACCGCGGCGCCGCAGAAGCCGGCAAGATCCCCCGCTCGGCGCGCCGTTTTCACGCGAATGCAATTTTCCGTCACTTTTCCCCAAGATTCTGTTGACAAAAGGCCTCCCTTTCGTATATAATAAGGGCAAACATGCGGACCCCCGCTGTTATTCACGGAAGGCAGGTACATCAAATGGTCTATATCGGCGTTGACCTCGGCGGAACCAACATCGCCATCGGCATTGTGAACGAAAAGTTCGAAATCATCAAGAAGGGCTCCGTGCCAACCAAACCGGAGCGCGGCGCGGATCCGATCATCGAGGATATGGCGGCGCTCTCGCTCAAGCTCCTCGACGAATGCGGCCTCACCCTCGACGACGTGGAATACGCGGGCGTCGCGACCCCCGGCACGGCGAACAGCGAGACCGGCGTGGTCGAATACTCGAACAACATCCCCTTCCTGCGCTATCCCATGGCGGATAAGCTCTCGAAGCTGCTCGGCGGCAAGCCCGTGCACATCGAGAACGACGCGAACGCGGCAGCCAAGGCGGAAGCGGTGGCGGGCGTTGCGAAGGACGCGAAGTACTCCGTCATGATCACCCTCGGAACGGGTCTCGGCGGCGGCATCGTCCTCGACGGCAAGGTCTATTCCGGCTTCAACTTCGCAGGCGCGGAGCTGGGCCACATGGTCATCCAGACGGGCGGACGTCCCTGCACCTGCGGCCGGAAGGGCTGCTGGGAAGCATACAGCTCGGCGACGGGTCTCGTGAACATCACGAAGGACCGCATCCGCGAAGCGCGCGCCGCCGGACGGAAGACCGCCATGGAAGACATGATCGGCGGGGACCTCGACAAGGTATCCGCGCGCACGGCGTTCACGGCGATGAAGGCGGGCGACAAGCTGGCGGCGGAAGTGGTGGACGAATACATCTCCTACCTCGCGGTCGGCGTGGCGAACATCATCAACATCTTCCAGCCGAACGTCCTCTCCATCGGCGGCGGCATCTGCAACGAGGGCGAATACCTCACCAAGCCCCTCCTCGAGAAGGTCTGGCAGGAGACGTACTCCCGCGAAGGGACGCCGCAGACCGATATCAAGATCGCGAAGCTCGGCAACGACGCGGGCATCATCGGCGCGGCCGTGCTGGCGAAATAAGCGGACAAGCTGAAAACTACGGGGACTGTCGCATTTACTCCTGAAACGGAGGAGTGCGGCAGTCCCTTCGTTGTTCTGTATAAGGCGCGCGACGGCGCTGAAGAGCATGGCTTCGCACCATATAACATGTGTCATTGCGAGAAGCAGGTCCAGCGACCTGCGACGCGGCAATCCGCATTCCCTGTATGGGGGAAGAAGCCATGGAGAATGGCTGTTCGTCCCGGGATGGGGTACGGATTCCCACGTCACGGACCTTGCGGTCCGCTCCTCGGAATGACACGTCCCGTGCAGTTTTCCGCCCGTATGTTTCTGCAATCATTTGCACATAAGGGAAGGTGGATCCCATAGACAACCGGAACCAGGTTTGTTCATGCGACAGCCCCTTTTGTTATCGATCCCTCGATCGGGGCCCCTGTGCGGGGTTTTGCCGCTTCCCTTTCCTTCCCCTTCGTCCTCCGGCTTTTCCTAAATCACGTACACCCCTTCCGTTTCCACCGCGTCCCCCCTCAGGCGGAACTTCTTCTCGACGTCCCATGCGGTTTCTCCGTCGCCGGGCACATAAACGCGCATCACGCTGCGGCTCCCCGCACACCCCTGCGTTTTCGCATCCTCCCCGCCGGCCGGAGGCAGAGGAACCGGGCGCAGCGCACATCCGGCGGTGACGCATTCCTCGGACACCAGAACGGAGGAGACCGCCAGCTCCGCGGTGAGGCTCCATTCCCCGCCGTCCTCCCGCGCGCCGACGTCCGTGACGGTGACCGCCGTCTTTCCCGCGAGCTCCTCCGCGTCCCGCGCGCCGTCGACCGCCTCCCATTCGTACCGGAACGGCAGACTTGCCTCCTCGGACACAAGCTCCCCCTCCGAGCGGCTCACGAGCGTCAGTCTGACCGTCCCGCCCGCCTGCGCGCGTCCGCCCGTGAGCGTCACGCGCTCGACCGACGCCGTTCCCCAGCCCCAGACGAACTGCGCGCCGGGTCCCGACTTGGTTTTCGCACGCCCGGTGACCGTCAGCCGCCCGTTCTGCGCCGCAGCGGGGGAGACGGCCCGGCACTCGCGCACCTCGAGCTCTGACGGAGCATCCGGGGAGTAGGCGTCCGTCGTGATCTCGCCCTCTCCGCACTTCATGAGCGCGGCGTCCGCGTCGTATTCGATCCGCCAGGAGATCACGCCGCCGCCCTCCGCCGCGATCTCCGTCATCACGACCGTCGGGAACACCGCGGCGCGCAGCTTCACCCCCTCCGGGATGTCCGGCAGATCGACGGATTCCTCCACCTGCGTCCTTCCCCGCGCCGTCACGGGATCCCCGTCCGGGGAAAGGAGCAGGACCTCGGCCGTCGCGTCGCCCTTGAAGCACAGCCTGCCGTCGGCGGCGTGCACGTCGGAGATCGTCACAAAGCCCTGCGCGCCCGCGATCTTCATGCCCTCCCGGTCGCGGATCTCGCCCGACGCCTCAAAGGACCCCCGCGTCTCGGCGAGGCATGCGCAGCGCACGGTCCGCACCCTTCTCCGCACCGTGTCGAAATCGTCGGAAGCAAGCGACGCGTCGGACGGCTTCTGCGAGAGGACCGACACCCGCACGCGCGAGGACAGCGTCAGCTTCCGCGGTCCGCTCAGGCGGCAGACGGCCCCGTCGGTCTGGGTACTGAGCGCGAGGTCCGCGGGGGAGTACCGGTCGTCGCCCGATTTGAGCGGCACGCGCGCGGTGAACGCGGAGGTCTCGGACGCCTCGGCGATCTGCCCGTCCGGATCGGCATAGCAGACCGTGTAGATCACGCTCCCGTCGGCCTCGAGCTCGTCGCCCGAGAGATACTTCCCGTCGATGACCGCCTGCGCGCGCACGCCGAGGATCCGGCGCACCTCCGCCTGATAATCCGGCAGGGTGAAGTCTTCGCTGAGTTCCGCGAGCGTCCCCGTGTCAAACCGCTTTTCATAGATCGTATTCGGATTCATAGACCCTCCTTCTCCCTGGTGGAGACAATGTTCGGGGAAGGATATGCGGAAGGGGGGAGGAATATGCGCCGCCCTCCTCCCGCCGCAGCGATTTCTCCCCTCTTTTTTGATTTTCCTATGGAAAACCCCGGCGTTTTATGATATAATGGGAAAAATCGAAACCGCGATCCGCCGCGCACGACGGGACCCGATTCCCCGCATCACATCGCTTTGCGGCGGTTCTGCGCGGAATCCGTATGATCCGATCCGGGACCGCTTTTGAAAGGGGCCGTTCATGCTCTTCAACTCCATCGAATTTCTCCTGTTCTTCCCGCTCGTCGCGGCGCTCTATTTTCTCCTGCCGCACAAGGTGAGAAAATACTTCCTGCTCGCCGCGTCCTGCTGGTTCTACATGTCCTTCATCCCGAAGTACATGCTCATCCTCCTCTTCACCACCGTGGTCGACTACACCGGCGCGCGCCTCATCGAGCACTTCCGCGAACGGAAAAAGATCCGGACAACCGTCTTCGTGATCGGCCTCGCCTGCAACGTCGGCCTCCTCGTCTGGTTCAAGTACCTCGGCGTCATCGGCGACACGATCAACTTCTTCGGGCACATGCTCTCGCTCAAGACCGTCGTTTTCCCCGAGGTCGTCCTCCCCATCGGCATTTCGTTCCACACCTTCCAGTCGATGGGCTACTTCATCGATACCTACACCGGAAAGCAGCACGCCGAGCGGAACTTCTTCGACTTCGCGCTCTTTCTGATGTTCTTCCCGCAGCTCGTCGCCGGCCCGATCGAGCGGTTCTCCTCCCTCATGCCGCAGCTCAAGGCCCGGCATGACCTGAAGGCCGAGAACCTTTCCCTCGGCGGGCGCAAAATGCTCTGGGGCATGTTCAAGAAGGTCGTCGTCGCGGACAACCTCGCGCTCTTCGCCGACGCCGTCTTCGATTCTCCCGGCAAGTTCGGCGGAGCGGGCATCCTCATCGGCGTCCTCTGCTTCACCGTGCAGATCTACTGCGACTTTTCCGGCTACTCCGACATCGCGGTCGGGTGCGCGAAGATCCTCGACATCGACCTCATGAAGAACTTCGACACGCCGTATTTCAGCCGCTCCGTCCCGGAATTCTGGCGGCGGTGGCACATTTCCCTCTCGACGTGGTTCCGCGATTACGTCTACATCCCGCTGGGCGGCAACCGCGTCTCGAAGCCCCGCTGGATCTTCAATCAGCTCGTGACCTTCACGATCTCCGGCGTCTGGCACGGCGCGGGCTACACCTACGTCCTCTGGGGATTCCTCAACGGCGTGTACATCTGCGTCTCCCGCTTCGTCGGTCCGCTCAAGGACAAGATCGCGTCCGTCACCCGCCTCGACCGGGTCCCCGTGCTCCGCGGCCTGATCCAGAACATCGTGACCTTCGCCCTCATCGCCTTCTCGTGGATCTTCTTCCGCGCGAACTCGATCCCGGACGCGTTTCTGACGATCGAACGCCTCTTCGGGAAGACCGCGATGGACTTCTCGGCCATTCCGGTCCTGCGCGTGCACGTCGCGATCTTCGCGGTGGTCCTGCTCTTCGCGGCGGAATTCCTCATGAATTACGGCAAAAAGATCACCGGCGTTTACTTCCGGATGCCGCATCCCGTCCGCGTCGTGACCTACGCCCTCCTCGTCGCCGTGATCGTTCTCTTCGGCGCGTACGACAACAAGGCGTTCATCTATTTCCAGTTCTGACGGAGGAGGTGCGAACCATATGAAAGACAATACCCGCGGGATCCTCAAATACGCCGTCTCCGGCCTCGTCGTCATCGGCCTCGCCTTCGCCGCCGTCGCAGGCGCAAACGCCCTGATGAAGGGCTTCATCGCCGACGAAACGCGCGAAATCGCCGCCGCGCGGGAAATGGCGGAGCGCGTCCGCCTCGAAGCGCAGAAGACCGAGGACGAACAGGAGCGTCTCCGCCTCGAGCTCGAAGCCCTGACGCTCAAGGCCGAACAGATGGAGGCGTTCTATCAGAAATACAAGGACCGCCACTGCTATCACTACTTCGGCCAGTACTACGAGATGTTCGAGCAGGTCTACGGCGCGGACGTGATCTTCATCGGCACCTCGCACTGCGCGCACGGCGTCAACCCGCTCTATCTCGAGGAGGAGATGCCGGAGCATTCCTTCTTCAACTTCGGGCTGAACGGTTCCGTGCCGTCCTTCTACGAGGACTGGTACGAGGTTTTCAAGAATGAAGCGCATTATCCGACGCCGAAGGTGCTCGTCTGGTGCGTCGACTGGTTCATGTGCGACGACAGCTGGCTCTGGCGGCGGATCACCTTCGATTCCCCGGCCGACATGCCGCTCGGGATCATGCGCGCGATCGTGAAGGACGAAAAGAAGAATGCCCCCGCCGCGTCTGCCGACGAGGGAGAGCCGAATGCCGAGCCCGCCGAGACGACCGCGTCCGAGGATCTCCCCGCGCCGGAGAAGACGGTCGCCGAGATGCTCGCGGATTCGGTGAAGGAGCACGGCATCCTCGCGCTCGACGAGCATCTCACGGTCCTGCTCATCAACAACCCGATCTTCTCCTCCCGCGACCGCATCCCCGAGATGATCCGCTATTATCTCAACGGACGGCACGCGGAGGTGGAAACGCCCGCCCCCGTGAAGCCGAAGATCGAAGGGCGCCTCCTCACCGAAGCGGATCTCGTGCTGCCGACGTACCAGCACAAAACGCTCTACGACCAGGATCACAACATCACGTCGGAATACTACAAGGGCTATATCCCGTGGGACGTTCCGTTCGGCGGCGGCACCACCCAGGTGGGCTGCATCCACAACCGCCGGGAATGGCGCACGTTCGAGAGCCTGCTGGATCAGTTCGAGGCGGACGGGATCAAGCTGATCTTCGTCGAGTGCCCCGAATACAGCGGGTGGAAATCGGGCGACCGGAAGGTCCACAACCATGAGCTCGCCGAGGTCGCAGAAGCCCGCGGCATCCCGTTCCTCAACTACAACGACGAGCTGGCCTCGGACCTGAACGACGACAACCGGAACTATTCCGACTGGGGCCACCTTTCGAAGCGGGGCAGCACCGCCTTCTCGAAGATGCTCGCCAAGGACCTCGCCCCCGTCCTCGCCGAAGTTCTCGGAGAGGAGCCGTAACGACGGACCGCCGGTCATCCGGCATGCGATACAGACTCCCATTCACCCCTCGAAAAAAGGAGAGAGGAAATATGAAGCCAAACATCACCCTCATGGACGGAGCGGTCGGCACGTCGCTCTGGGCGAAAGCCGAAGCAAAGGGGATCAAGAAGGATCCCGTCTGGAAGTACAACAGGGAACACCCCGACATCGTCGCGGAGCTGGCCGCGGAATACGCCGACGCCGGCGCCGAGATCGTCCTCGCGAACACCTTCGGCGCGAACGGACCCGCGGTGAAGCGTTCCTCGTCCTACACCGCGCCGGAGATCGTCTCGGAAGGCGTGAAGATCGCGAAAGCCGCGCTCGCGGGCCGGAACGTGAAGATCGCGCTCTCCGCCGGGCCGCTCTCCGCCCTCATGGAGCCCTACGGGGACCTGACGGAGGAGGAGGCTGCCGAAATCTACCGCGAAATGCTCGAAGCGGGCGTGAAGGAAGGGCCGGACATCATCCTGCTCCAGACCTTCATCGACCTCGCGATGATGAAGGTCGCGGCGATCGAGGCGAAGCGGTTCGGGCTCCCCGTCTTCTGCTGTCTGTCGTTCGAGCGGCGCGGGAAGACGATGATGGGCAATTCGGTCGAGGACATGATCGAGGAGCTGGTCCCCGTCGGCGTGGACGCCATCGGGATGAACTGCTCGCTCGGTCCGGATCTCGCGCTCCCGGTGATCCGGGAATTCGCGGAGAAGTCCCCGCTGCCGGTGATCTTCAAGCCGAATGCGGGCAAGCCGATCCTTGCGGCGGACGGCACGACGGCGACGACGTACAGCGCCAGGGTCTTTGCGGACGACGTGATGCCCGCCCTGGACTTGGTGGATTACATCGGCGGCTGCTGCGGCGCGGATCCGAGCTACATCCGGGAGCTGGCAAAACGAATGGAACAGGAGAGATGAGAAGGCCTCGCGGCCTTCTCTTTGTTTGCCGACGGCGGGGCCGCGCGTCATTTTTCATTTTCTTCTCGCTTTCTCTTGACATTTCCTCTCTTTCGTGCTTTAATATAATGTGATCAATCTGTTCTCCGGCCCGCGAAGCGTCGATCCTGAAAAACGCCCGGCGCACGGGACGGGGCCCCCCACTGGAGGTATCTCATGTCCGTGAAACAGCTCTCCGTTTTCGCCGAAAACAAAAACGGATCCATCTACGAAATCTCGAAGACCCTCAGCGACAACAACATCAACATCCGCGCGTTCTCCATCGCCGACACGCAGAATTACGGCATCCTCCGCCTCATCGTGGACGATCCCCGCGCCGCCGCGCTTGCCCTCTCCTCCGAGGGACGCATCGTGAGCGTCACCGACGTCGTCGGCGTGCAGATCCCCGATGAAAAGGGAGGCCTGACCAATCTTCTCCGCATCCTCACCGAGGCCGAGATCTCCGTGGAATATCTTTATGCCTTCGTCGCCTCCGACGCCGGTCACGCCAACGTCGTCCTCCGCGTCGAGGACAACGCGAAGACCGAGGAGCTCCTCATCGCGGCGGGCTTCGCGCTCTGCACCGACGAGATCCTGAAAAAGGCGTAATATGCCGAATCCCCGCTTCCTCCACGGCGCCTTCCCCGCCCCGCGGGATCGCCTCGTCGGACTCTTCTACTTCCTCTGGCTCGGCGAGCACGGACGCGGCAAGCCCTATGACATCTCCGCCATCACCAGAGACCATCCTGACGCCGGACAGCACCCGGACGCTCCGTACTGGGGCGGCGTCGGGACGTATCACCATTGGGGCGAGCCGTTTTACGGGTATTATTATTCCGACGACGAGTGGGTCGTGCGCAGGCATGTCAAGCTCATTCTGCAGGCGGGCGTCGATTTTCTCTTCTTCGATACCACCAACGCCGTCATTTACGAGAATAACGCGAAGCTGGTGATGCGCGTCCTCGCCGAATACCGCGCCGCGGGCTGGGACATTCCGCGGGTCATGTTCTATACCAACACCCGCTCCGGCGATACGGTCCAGCGCCTCTACGAAGCGATCTACAAGCCCGGCTTCTGTCCCGAGACGTGGTTCTGCCGAAAGGACAAGCCCACGATCATCGCCGTGCCGGAGGAGTGCTCCCCGGAGTGCCGCGCGTTCTTCGATATCCGCCTGTCGCAGTGGCCGAACGAGGCCGACAAGGCGGGCGGCTGGCCGTGGATGGACTTCACCCGCCCCCAGCGCGTCTTCCCCACCCTCGACGGGACGCCGGAATGCATCAACGTCTCCGTCGCGCAGCATCCGCAGATCCGGTTCGGCGACTCCGTCCTCTACGGGGAAACAGCCAACCGCGGACGCGCGTTCCACGACGGCGCGAACGATCCCGCTCCGGACGCCTACACGAGGTGTTATAACCTCATCGAGCAGTTCGAGCGGGCCCTCGAGGCGGACGTCCCGGTCACCCTCGTCACCGGCTGGAACGAGTGGATCGCGGGACGCTGGCCCGGCACGCCCGAACGTCCGATCCTCTTCGTCGACTGCGCGAATTACGAGTACAGCCGCGATATCGAAATGATGCGCGGCGGCTACTTCGACAACTATTACAAAACCCTCTGCGAATACGCGGCGCGGCTCAAGGGCCTGCCGGACGAAGCGATCCTCGGCGCGGGCGGATCCCTGACCTTCCCCGGCTATCCCGACGGGACGTTCGCCCGGGACGCCGAGGGCTACGGCACGCGCTATGTCAACCGCACGGGACGGTACGGCATCCGCTCGGTCGACGTGCGCCGGGAGGACGATTCGCTCCTCTTCGCGCTCCGTGCCGACCGCCCGATCGATCCGGACGACGCCGGCGGGACGTTTCTGCGCCTCTGGGTCAAAAACGCCGACGGAGGGGAGATCCCGGACAACGCGATGCGCCGCACGGTCCTCACCGATACGGTCGAGGTGCGCGTGCCCCTCTCCGCCGTGACGGGTCCGGCCGTCGATTTCAAAGCGGCGGACAGCCGGGAGGAGATCCGCTCTCCCGAGGATTTCTACGATCACGGCGACGTGCTCCCGCTCGGGTACGCGTGGTACCGGGTCGTGCTGGCACAATAACCGCTTCCACGAGAAGGGGCTGTCGCAAAAGGAACTTTGTGCTGGTTGACGATGGAATCCACCTTCCATTATGTATAAACGATTGCAGAAACATACGGGTGGAAAGCTGCATGAGACGTGTCATTCCGAGGAAGGGCCCGGGGGCCCTGACGTGGGAATCCGTACTCCTTCATGAACGAACAGCCATTCTCCATGGCTTCTTCCCTCATACAGGGGATGCGGATTGCCACGTCGCAGGTCTCGGGACCTGCGCCTCGCAATGACACATGACAGTCGGTGCGCAGCCATGCTCTGCAACACCGTCGCGCGCCTATATACAGAACAACGAAGGGACTGCCGCACTTCTCCGTTTCAGGAGCAAATGCGATAGTCCCCTTCTTTTGCTGTTTTTGACTTATTGATGTTCCGCGAGCCAGATCGATACGCGGCTCTGGATCCGTTTCGCGCAGCCCGCCGCGTCGACACTGCCGCCGAGGAACGCCGTGACTTCCTCGCGGATGATCGCGGAGACCTCCTCGTTCACCGCGCCGCCCACCGGGGACACCGGTTCGTCGAGGAACGCCTTGATCCGGTCCGCGTCTTCCTTCGTGAAGTACGTCACGATGCCGGGCCGGTCCAGATCCTCCGTCGTACGCTGATCGTCCGGATTGTCCGGGTCGTAGGTCCCCCACGAGGCCGAGCCGTCGTAGTAGAACTCAAACCGGTAGCTGTAATACTCCTCGACCATCTGATCGAACGTCGAGCGCAGGATCGGGATGCCGTCGTAGTATTCCACGCCGTCCGGATCGAGGATCGCCTTCATCGCTTCCCACGCCGCGTCGAGGTTCTCCGCGTACTTCGTGATCACCGCCGTCGTCGTGGAGGCGAGCTTCGAACCGCTCACGCCCGCCGATGCACGCGGATAGCCGATCAGCTTGTAGTCCTTCGTGCCGAACGCCATCTCCAGATTCAGAAACTCCGCGATGTCGTAGAAGCTCACGTTCTTCAGCGCGACCTTGCCCTCGTGGTACAGCCGGTACTGCTCGTCGTAATCCAG
>JAEEGL016666264.1_pt1 | contig 14044 bp, 6 predicted proteins | sample 9134231 | NCBI WGS metagenome assembly JAEEGL01 (sample SAMN16246548, study PRJNA631951) | gut metagenome | biome: gut microbiome; feature: rumen; material: fiber-attached | host: Bos | place: Iran: Karaj | collected 2018-10
CAACACCAGGTGATTATGAACTTGGTCTTGTAAACAATCATATTTCCCAAGTCTTAAATCCCTTATTATTTGAATTCTTTCTAATGTTTTAACTTCACTATGTAGATATGCTACTTTTATATCTAGTTTTTTCAAATAAGCCGTTAATTCTTCCGCCATTCGAATGGTCAAAGTTGTTATTAAAGTTCTTTCATTTTTCTCAACTTGAGCGTGTATTTCAGAAACTAAATCATCGATTTGATTCTTACTCGGTCTTACTTCAACAGCTGGGTCAAGTAGTCCAGTCGGACGAATGATTTGTTCAACTACGTGGTCGACTAAAGAAAGTTCATAGTCACCTGGCGTTGCAGATATATATATTACTTGATCTAATTTTTCTTTGAATTCCTCAAACTTTAAAGGGCGATTATCCATCGCACTTGGAAGACGAAAGCCGAAATCAACTAAAACTTTCTTGCGCGCTTGGTCACCATTGTACATCCCCCTTATTTGAGGAATTGTGACATGTGACTCATCAATTACAAGTAAAAAGTTCTTTTTAAAAAAATCGATTAATGTTGTTGGCGTTTCACCTTTTTCTCTTAAGGCAAGATGTCTAGAATAGTTTTCAACCCCATGACAAAAACCTGTTTCAAGAAGCATTTCCATATCGTAATTTGTTCTCTCTTCTAGTCTTTGAGCTTCTAATAATTTGCCGTTTTCTTTAAAATATTTAAGCCTTTCGTCTAATTCTGCTTTAATATTTTTAACTGCTTTTTTAATCTTTTCATCGCTTGTTACAAAAAGACTCGCTGGGAAGATCGAAACCGTTCTTTTGCTAGCTAAAACCTTACCTGTTACAACATCTATTTCATAAATACTCTCAACTTCGTCATCAAAAAAATCAATTCTAACAGCTTTTGCATGTTCATTAGCAGGAATTATTTCCAAAACGTCCCCCTTAACTCTAAAGGTTCCTCTTTTAAAATCGATGTTATTTCTTTCATAAAGCATTTCAACTAACTTAATTAAAACATCTTCTCTATTTACTGTTTCTCCAACATTCAAGGTTAAGATTTTGTTTTCATATTCCTCAATTTCTCCAATACCATAAATGCAGGATACACTTGCAACGACAATTGTATCAGGATTTTTAAGTAGTGAAGATGTCGCAGAATGTCTTAACTCATCTATTTCATCATTAATAGAAGCATCTTTTTCAATATATGTATCTGTACTTGGAACATATGCTTCTGGTTGATAATAATCATAGTAACTTACAAAATATTCAACATGATTTTCAGGGAATAGTTCTTTTAATTCATTATATAATTGACCTGCTAGCGTCTTATTATGCGCAAGCACTAAAGTTGGCTTATTTACCTCATTGATAACATTTGCAATCGTAAAGGTTTTCCCTGTTCCGGTTGCACCAAGTAATACCTGATTTTTCTTGCCACTTTTAATGCCTTCTACGAGCTCTTTTATCGCTGCTGGTTGATCACCTGCAGGTTTATAATTTGATGTCAGTTTGAACATAAAAAACCTCCAATCTAATCAATGTTATTTTAACATTTAAGTCAAACAAAAACAAGGCAATTAACTATTTTACCTTGTCATATTTTCATTTCTAAATTATCCTCGTGCTGATCTTTGTTGTGATTGTTGTGGAATGAAAGCTTTAGTTCCTTGTTGTGCTTGCACTAGCACATTATTTGTCATTTGAGCTTCTGCTACCATAGTATCTAAAAGCATACCTAATTGCTTTTTGTCATTATCTGATAACATCGGAAATGAACTCAAAAGCATTCCCAATTTACTAGTAACTTCATTTTGTTGGTTCCTCAACGCTAACAACATCTCTCGAGCACGTAGTATATCTGGGTTTTGTGTTTCCATATCCCAAACCTCCTTTGCTATTATAAGTATAACATATTTTCCGATCAGTTTTAACTAATTTTACTATTCTTTACACATTTTATAATATTTGGGATAAAAAAAGAAGTTTCCACTTCTTTTAAATTTGTATTAGGCGAGTCTTACCTCTTAGTTGTTTTAACAATTTTTCTCTTTCATCAAACGATAAATCTAACACTAATCTTCTAATCTCCTCTGCCTCTCTTTGCTTGGTCGCTTCAAGATTAGCAGCTGCTTCGACTTCTTTTTTAATAAGGGCCATTTCCGTACTATTAAATAAAACACTTCGATCTATTTTATCCCAACTAGCTATTCTTCCTGGTTCCCCGCTATATAAAGTCAATTCGTCCATATCACAGTATTCATGTTGGCGACTCTCACATTCATTCTCGCCTTTAAGACTCCAACATATGTTGCCGCGAGAAAACAAAATCAGCATATTAGTGTGATATACTTCTGCCCATTCAGCGAAATCTTCTGAAACAGGCACCATTTCATGCTTACTGCTATAAGTAACTTCAAGCTTTAGTTTTTTTCCATTTGAGCAAGTAATAGCAAAACCATTTGCTGTTGGAAAAATACTATATAAAAAGTTATTAAATCTCACATCAGACAATGCTACTCCCTTATTTTTTTCTTGTTTAAATAGTTCAAATAGTTCTATAAGGTCATCAAAGCAAACTAGTTGTTTTTGACCATTTATAATAGCCTCTTTGTCTGCCTTTTCTTTTTCTTTTTTTAAGAATTCTTCTCTTTTCCTCTTGTTCTCTAAATGCTGCTTCCAAAGTTTTTCCCCTTCATCATAGTGTCTGCTTAATTCTGAACTTCCAAAAATGTCGCACGCATCCATTTTTTCTATATCACTTCTTATTTCAGCCATGAGCCTAGTATAGGTTTCTTCGTCATCAGCTTCTATTGCTTTTTTTAATGCTTCAAATCTTTCTTTCTTGCGAGTTTTTTCCTTTTCTTTTTTTTGCTTTTCCTGTTCCCAGCGCAAATCCCAACGCCTTTCCGCTTCTTCAAGAAAACCACGGAGTTTTTTTGCCTCTTCAAAATTTTTGTCCCTTTCTGCTCTTTTGATATCTGATTCAGTAAATCGAACATAAAGCGTATATTGTGTTATATCCCCATATTCTACTATTTCTACCATTCTTGCATATCTTCGCTCCATAATATCTCTCCTAGTCGCTATAATTCTTGCCTCATACCCCTTAATTGTTCTAATATTTTTTTTCTTTCTTCTGCTGGAATCTCAAGAACTCGCCCTTTAATTTCTTCTGCTTCTCTTTCCTTTGCTTTTTCCATTTCAACAAACTCAGCGATATAGTTTTTAATATAGGTCAATTCTTTTTGGCTAAATAAAATATCTGCATTCGTCATAAGTTCTTCCCAGCTTAATACTTTTTCTCCTCTAGTTACACTCATCTGCTCTATACCACAAGATTCTTCATATGAACTGCTACTTTCTGCAACTCCTTTTATTACAAGGGTTTTATTATTATACTTGTAAATAATATATGTAGTAGTGCAATAAACCAATTCTTTCCCAGAATCATCTTCTGTAACAGGCCCACACTTGCATTTTGGTTTATAAGAAATCATAAAATCCATTTTTTTCCCGTTTGAACAATTTAGAGAAAAGCCATATCTAGTTACCACAAAATTATAAATAAGATTATCAAAAGGAATACCCCCAAATCTATATTGCTCCATGTTTTCTGACTTAACCATCCTATATATTTCTAAAATCGCATCAAAACATATAAGCTGTTCTTTCTCATTTGTTTTTCCTTCTTCAACATCTACTGTTTTTAATATGTCTAAGTCTCTTTTTTCCATAATATCGCTCCTTAATTGTTAATTATTATATTAAAAACGATATTTATTTGTCAACAAAAAAGGAGATATAAATCTCCTACTCACTTATTCTTTTAACGGTAAATCCTTTTTGCTCTAAAGTAGTTGCAAGGCCCGTATCTCCAACGATGTGAAGAGCCCCAACCATAAAGAACACATCTTGATTGTTATTGAAATATTCAATTGCTTTATTTAACATCTTTTCGTTTCGATCGACGATCAATTCTTTATTATATTTTTCAATTATCTTTTTTTGTTCTTCTGTATATGAATCTAAAACATCTAAGTCATCAGATCCGAACGTTAATATATCGCCTGCAATCCCAGATTTCCATGCTTCATATAATAGTTTCATTCCTTTTACACTATCGCTATATTCATCAATTCCTGAATTAATTAATAGTTCATATAATTCATCAGGGAAATTAGCTAATAAATCAAGTTGATAATCAGAAGACTCAACTTCTAAAACCTCTTTGTTGTCTTTAATTGCTTTTGAAATAAAATAGTTATCAACGCCGTCTGTTCCAATACCAGCTTCGGTTGCTGCTGCAATTGTGAATAGTGAAACAAAGAAATATGGTTTAAAATAATCATACATTTCACTATACATGTTTTTTTCAGTTAAAAAACTAACCAATTTATTATATGTCTCTTCACGCAAGTGATCTTTAATTGTCGTTCCATCTTGGTACATCATTTGAAGAAGCACTTCAGTAGATGCTTCAACATCTGATTCTACAGTATTATATTCACAAGCGAGATATTTACTATTATTATATGCATCTAACACATATTTAGGAAATTTTAAATCTTCTTTATTTGCTACATGAATACTCCCGAATAGGTACATTTTATTATTTGAACCTTCTTTGGTAACTTCATAAAGTAAAGGTGTTATAGTTTCTTCTTTTTTAGTACTATTACTACTAGTAACTAACTTATATACAAGAAAACCACCTAGCAAAAGTACTAAAATTGAAGATACAATTATAATTAGTTTCTTCTTTTTCATCTAAATCACTCCTTATATTAAAAATAACATCGCCAGATAAGCAAAATAACAGAGGAAATATATAGTTCCTTCCATTCTAGATATTTTATATTTTGGTTTGTTGCAAGCAAATATTAAAAGTAATACTAAACTCCCAAGTAGGACAAACAAATCCATATTATAACTTACATTATAATTAATCGGCTTTATAAATGCTGATGTCCCAAGAATTAGCAATATGTTAAATATATTTGATCCTATTATATTCCCAATTGCAAGATCGGTCGATCCTTTTTTTGTTGACACAATACTAGTCACAAGTTCTGGCAGACTAGTTCCAACAGCAAGAATAGTAATACCAATTATTTTTTCGCTTATATTAAATATCTTTGCAATTTCAACAGCATTATTAACAGTTAGCTCTCCACCGAATTTAAGTCCTAAGACTCCTACAACAACAAGTAATAAATCAATAAATAGATTAGTCTTCACTTTTGACTTTTTTTGCTTTTCCTTGCTTTTTCTACCCAAAACAAGAGTATAAATAAAGAAACTTAAAAACGCAATTAACAAAATAATTGATTCTGCTCTAGCTATTGTTTTACTAATATTTCCAAGGGCAAGAAGCAATATTGTAGAAAGTACACAAACAGGAATTTCATACCTAACTGTCTCCTTCTTAAAATTAATCGGCTTTATAATTGCAGTTAAACCAAGAATTAAGAGTAAATTTGCAATATTAGATCCAACAACATTACCAATTGATATATCGGAATATCCTTTAAATGCCGATGTGATACTTATAAAGAGTTCCGGCATCGAAGTCCCGATTGAGACAATAGTTAAACCTATTACAATTTCTGGAATTCTAAATTTCGTTGCTATATTACTCGCGCCTTTAACTAAAAAGTCAGCTCCTTTTATAAGTAATATAAAGCCAAGTATTATTAGTAGTATAAATTTTATCATCTTGTAACCTATCTTTCTTATAAAGTATAACATTAAAAAACTTTTTTTACAAATAAAAAACTATATGATTTTACTCATATAGTTTTCTTATCTCAGCAATGCTGCCAGCTTATCTATAGCACATTGGGATTGCGTACAGTTAAATCCAGTTATTGTGTTGTTAAAACTTAGATTTTCTGCATAGATTTGATCCCATTTTGCATAGATAACAAACGGTGATTCACTAAATGTCGCTGGACTTCCAACAATGTTACCTGAAGCATCAATCATTAATGTTCCGGTTCCGTTTTGACCAGTATAATAGCCTCCAAATCTATAACCATTTTTTGTTGGTGGAGTAATTGATGACATCGTTGTTGTTGCCGTGGAATCAGTGTACCATCCAACATCATACTTCTCATATATAGTTGTAGTTCCTGCAGTTGTTGCACCATTATTATCTAAAGTCACCCCAAAAACGTTTCGAGAAACATGAATTTCCTCACTCTGTGGTGTTGCTGACTCATAATTTGTTTCTCCACTGGAACTTAATGTTATTGTGGCTGTGTAATATCCAGTTGCTGGTGAACTTTGGGGATATATGTATATGTAATAAGCATCGCCAGTTTGATATCTTACTTCGCATGTCGCAATAGTTGAATCTGAACTTGTACAACTCAACGTTCCGTCCCCAGTGTAACGCGCTGGTATTATCATAACTCCTGATGGATTCACTGTTGATAACGCTGTTGAACTTCCAAAACCTATAATGCTTGCCTGTGCTTTAGTTATTACTAATGTTCCTGCCGTATAAGTAATAGAGTAATTGCTTGTTACATCAGTTGTCCCTTTTTCGATTACTGCGGCACTTGGTGTAATCCTTCCTGAATTAGTTACAGATGTGGTACTTGGTGTGAGTGTAATTGAAGTAATTGCATCACTTCCAACCAAACTTCCGCTTGTGACTTCTACCTGTGTTGTTGCAGTAGAAATAGAATCACTATATTCAATTGTCTGGTTCTTAGCATGAATTGTAATCGGCCTAGTTGCTACTGCTTGGGTTGTGTTATTCGCAGTAGTTGTTGCTGCCGTCCATTTTGCTGTTGTGTAATTGTCTTTTGTCGCTGTTACTTCAACATATAAGTATTTGCCCGTTAATCCAGGTCCTACTTCATAAGTGCTTCCGGATGCAGGTGTTGATGTGTCTTGGCTTAAAATGTAAGGATCCGTGTCTATTCCAGACCCACCTACTATTTTAACATTAGAATTAAGGTAAACTACCGGATGTACATTACTTGATGCTTGATAGCTACCAGAAGATATATAACCCATTCCGGCAATATATAAGAATAATGTATTACTACTTGTTGAGGCATTATTCTTCGTTAACGTCCACGCACTAGACGCTGGCTTTAACCAATCCGAATTAGAACACGTTGTAAAATTTGATCCATTAACAGTATGGCAGCCACTACTTGCGGCATACAAGTACTCATAACTTGCTACTAGCCCAACTTTAGCGCTATATGAAACTGTTTGTGCGTGCGTATAAGCATTACTTGCTGCTGCAGATGTTGATGATGCTCCCATTAACCAAGTCCCACTAACTATCATGTCCTTGGCAGTTTGGCTCAAACTATAATAGTATCCGCCTGAAGTTGTTTGATTTAAATAAGAATATATACTTGATCCTGTCCAGCTTGAGAAAAATTGGCTAGCACTCATATTGCGGCTCCCTACAGAATTCGCACGAATTATCTTTATATTATCTCCATATGCTCCAATTATTCTCCATAATTCTCCATTATTGAATGATACGTAATTGTCTACAGATGGACCGACATATCTTGTTGCATCTGCAACATCCATTGTTCCGGATGCACCTTTTACAAGGGCTGCCGCATATTGTCCATTTATTGCTGTTCCTCCGCTTGTTGCACCAGGCGTATCCGTATAATACCATTGATATGACAACGTCGCTCCATCAGTATTTGTTACGGCTGCAGTTAATGTCTCACCATATGTATTTGTTCCACTTATTAGCACGCTTCCTGATAATGTTGCTGGTGCTATATCTACTGCCCCTGCTTTTGTTACCGTCGTTCTACTTAACACATAATCCGCAGCATGTGTCCCATCTAATATTAAATCACTACATGTTACTGTTTTTCCTGTTCCCGCATTCGCATCTGAAGCATTACATGTTCCACTTGTTGTTATGGAATCGCCTGACACAACAGAGGATAAACTTAATGAACAAGTAACTGTTGCAGATCCGTCATATGTTTTGTTTGTACAACTTGTAATACTAGGAGTTACTGTTTTTGCGGTTACTGTTAATGTTCCAGTATTAAATGTTATTGTATAGTTACTTGATGTTAAACCACTTGGTGTTATTGTATATGTTCCAACTGGTAAACTACTGTTTACTGTTACTGGTGTTCCGTTATCTGTTACTGCATAGCTTATTGTTCCACCTAATACACTCGTTGTTTCACTATTTACGAATCCGCTTGCTGTATATGTATAACTTGGAGCAGAATCTCCATATGTCATACTCTTGTTATCTGCAGTTACTGTTAATGCTACTTTAGTAATATTTATTGTGCTATTTGCACTTGTACTACTTAAAGCATAGTTACTTGCTGTTGCCCCGCTTATTGTTATATTGCTACATGTTACTGCTTTATTATTACCTGCAGTTGCACTTGCTACAGTACATGCTCCACTTGGAGTTACAGTTTCCCCACTTACTCCTGTTGGAGTACTTAATGAACATGTTACTGATGTTGAACCGTTGTATGCCCTATCTGTACAACTTGTAATAGTTGGTGTTATTGGTTTTACTGTTATATCTACTGCCTCTTCTTTTGTTACAGTTGTCCCACTCAATACATAATCTGCAACATGAGTTCCACCTAATGTAAGGTTGGTACATGTTACGGTTTTCCCTGCTCCTACATTTGCATCTGAGGCATTACATGTGCCAGTTGCGGTCAATGAATCCAAACCTTTCTTATTTACTAATCCAAATGAACACGTTACTAATGCAGTTCCGTCATATACTTTATTTGTACAACTTGAAATATTAGGATTCACTTCTCTTGCAGCTACCGCAGCACTCGCTGCAGCACTAGCTGTTGCTGGGGTGTAATTTTCAAGAGATGCAGTCACCACTATATATAAGTACTTGCCTACTAAACCGTGACCTACTGTATAACTTGGTTCTGTTGCACCTTCTATAGCCGTTCCACCACTTGTTGCGCCTGCTACATCTGTATAATACCATTGATATGTTTCTTCGGCGCCTGATAGAGATGATGTAGTAGTATAAACTGTACTATTGTATACCGGGTCTGTATTGATTAATACACTTAGCGGAATTATCCCCGGATTTACAGTTACGCTTGTTGTTACACTAGTTGCTGCAGAATAATTATTTCCTGCGCTTGCACTTATTGTTACTGTTACTGGAGTACTCGTTACTCCTTTTGGTGTTAACCTTAATGTTCTATTAGTTCCGCTACCTGTTATTTCACATGTCACTTTAGTTGTGTCTGAACTTGCACAACTCAACGTTCCATCTCCATCATATTTAAATGTCATTGAATCAGTTGTTGGATATGTTATTGTTTTACTTGCAGCTAAATTTGATATAGTTGCTTGTTTTTTATTTATTGTAAGAGTTCCATTTACATAACTAATCGTGTAATTACTCGACGTATAGCCGCTTGGAATTATAGTATAACTTCCTACACTGGTTGTTGTTCCTACATTTATTGTAATATTTCCGTTCTTTATAGTATGTGTCAATGTTCCACCTAATACACTTGTTGTTTCGCTATTTACAAATCCTGTTACGGTGCTTGTAAATGCTGGTGCAGATGAACCATATGTCATACTCTTGTTATCTGCAGTTACTGTTAATGGCGCTTTTGTTATGCTTACCGTTCCGCTTGCGCTTGTACTACTTAAAGTATAGTTGCTTGCATAGGATCCACTTATCTGTATACCGCTACATGTTACTGTTTTGTTGTCGCCTGCAGTTGCGTTTGCGACAGTACATGTTCCACTTGTAGTTAAAGTTTCCCCGCTTACTCCTGTTGGAGTACTTAATGAACATGTTACTGATGTTGAACCATTATATGCCCTATCTGTACAGCTTGTAACACTTGGTGTTACTGATTTTGCTGCTACTGTTAATGTTCCAGTATTAAATGTTATTGTATAGTTACTTGATGTTAGGCCACTTGGTGTTATTGTATATGTTCCGACTGGTAAACTACTATTTACTGCTACTGGTGATCCATTATTTGTTACTGCGTAACTTATTGTTCCACCTAATACACTCGTTGTTTCACTATTTACGAATCCGCTTGCTGTATATGTATAACTTGGAGCAGAATCTCCATGTGTCATACTCTTGTTATCTGCGGTTACTGTTAATGGCGCTTTTGTTATGCTTACCGTTCCGCTTGCGCTTGTACTGCTTAAAGTATAATCGCTTACATAGGTTCCACTTATTGTTATACCATTACATGTTACTTCCTTATCGCTACCAGCATTTGCGTTTGCGACAGTACATGTTCCACTTGTAGTTAGAGTTTCCCCACTTATTCCCGTTGAAGTTTTTAATGAACATGTTACTGATGTTGAACCGTTATATGCCCTATCTGTACAGCTTGTAACACTTGGTGTTACTGGTTTTGCTGTTACTACACCTTCTACAGCAGCACTATCTGAACCAGGAAGATAGTTTTCCTTCGTTCCTGACATTACTACATATAAGTATTTACCTACTAAACCGTGACCTACTGTATATTGTGATGATGTTGCACCTTCTATAGCCGTTCCACCACTTGTTGCGCCTGCTACATCTGTATAATACCATTGGTATGTTTTTTCAATTCCACTTGTAGACGATGTACCACCAATATACACATACTCGTTGTATTGTGGAGTACCTTTCATACTGTTAATTCTTATTTCAACCTGGCCCGGATTTACCGTTACTGCAGTCGTTGCTTCTACCGCACTATAATTTGTTCCTTCTGTAGCACTTACCGTTACTGTTACTGGGCTGCTTGTTAGGTCTAATGCCGTCAAACTCAATGCTCTACCGCTAACTGTTATGATACTGCTGCATGTTACTTTTGTTATATCTGAACTTGTACAACTTACTGTTCCGTCTCCATCATAGCTAAACGACATCGTTTCGGTGTTAGGATATGTCAATGTCTTAGAAGCATCCAAATTTGATATAGTCGCTTGTTTTTTATTTACTGTAAGTGTTCCACTTACATAACTTATTTCATAATTACTTGATGTTAAACCACTTGGTGTTATTGTATATGTTCCAACTGGTAAACTATTGTTTACTGTCACAGGCGTTCCATTATTTGTCACTGCGTAACTTATTGTTCCACCTAATACACTCGTTGTTTCACTATTTACAAATCCTGTTATAGTGCTTGTAAACGATGGTGTTGATGAGCCATATATCTTACTCTTATCATCAGCGGTTACTGTTAATGGAGCTTTTGTTATACTTACCGCGCCGCTTGCACTTGTACTACTTAAAGTATAGTTGCTTGCATAGGATCCGCCTATCTGTATACCGCTACATGTTACTGTTTTGTTGTTGCCTGCAGTTGCATTTGCTACAGTACATGTTCCGCTTGTAGCTAAAGTTTCTCCACTTATTCCTGTTGGAGTACTTAATGAACATGTTACTGATGTTGAACCATTATATGCCCTATCTGTACAACTTGTAACACTTGGTGTTACCGATTTTGTTGTTATATTTACTGCCTCTTCTTTTGTTGCAGTTGTATTATCTAATGCATAATCTGCAACATGGTCTCCACTTATTGTAATGTTACTACACGTCACCGTTTTGGCTACTCCTACAATTGCATCTGATGCCGCGCATGTTCCACTTACAGTTAAAGAGTCTCCAGAGACTTTAGGTGATACATCAAGTGAGCATGTTATAGTTGCACTTCCATCATATGTTTTATTTGTACAACTTGTAACACTAGGTGTTACTGATTTAGTCGTTATTGCATCATTTGCAGCTATAACATATGTTGCAGGGATATAGTTTTCTTCTGTTGCAGTTGCAACCAAATATAAGTACTTGCCTACTAACCCAGGGCCTATCTTGTAAAATAGTCTTGTTGCACCTTCTATAGCCGTTCCGCCGCTTGTTGCACCTTCTACATCGCTATAATACCACTGATATGTTGTAGTCGCACTTCCACTAGTCACAACACCAGTACCACTTACACTAGAACCATATTCCATAGTTCCTATAATATTTTCAATTGTCAACTCTAATGTTCCAGGATTTACTGTCACACTTGTTGCCACACTAGTTGCCGCACTATAATTTGTTCCTGCTGTAGCACTTACTGTTACTGCCACTGGAGCGCTTGTTACACCCACTGGTGTTAGCCTTAATGATTTATTAGTTCCGCTACCTGTTATCCTGCAGGTCACCTTTGTCGTATCTGAGCTTGTACAACTTACTGTTCCATCTCCATCATATTTAAATGTCATTGAATCAGTTGTTGGATATGTTATTGTTTTACTTGCAGCTAAATTTGATATAGTTGCTTGTTTTTTATCTATAACAACTGTATAAGTTGCATTCGCTGTTGATGCAGAATTGTTATCTAAAGCATTTACAACATAGGTATAAGTCCCCGCTGGAGTGCCTGCTGCTATTGTTGCTGTTGTTCCAGATAGAGTAATATAATTCGTATCTACTCCTGAGTTTTGTTCTGAAACTTCACTATATGCATAAGAACCAGTTCCGTTAGTCGCGGTAGTTATTGTAAATGTTTGAGAACTACTAGGGTTATATGTCTTGTTAATTGTTTGACCATTGAAGACAAGAGGGTTTGCTGGTGCACTTGTATACAATGTTGCTGATCCAGAAACTGTATAACTTGCTCCATATGCTTTTGAGCCTGTTGTCATCGCACTATTAGTAAACCAATGCCCTTCGTTAGTATAACCTGTATTGGCTGTTGGCGTTGGTAGAGTTATTGAATCTCCACTTTTACCTATCAAGTAAGTTGGAGATATGGTTTGATTTAATACGCTAAAATCGATACGATAGAAATCAACATACTCTTTTGATTCGTTCCCATTTGAATCTCTCGTGATTAAATAATATCTTCCCGCTGCGGATACTGTCGTATTAACGCTTGTTGAAGTGACATCATTTAAATCAACGAACGCATTATTGTTTGGATTTTCGCTTGTCCCGAAATAATATGAATCTAATCCTGCAGTATCAGACATTGATAAAGTCAAAGTCTGAGTTGAAGAATTAAAAGTGATACTTGTTGTTGGATTTGAATTGTCAAAAGTAACAACTTTTGTGAACTGTTTGCGATATGGAAGCACTGAACTAACCGTTATGGTTATTGAACTACCTGTTGCACCGGTGATTTCAATTACATTTGTTTTGCTTGATCTTGCATTAACTGTGTAAGTTGCACCAAGTGCACCATCGATCATATATGAAATATTGCTATTGCTGAAACCTAAATTGTAACTAACAGCATAGTTGTTTGGATTTGTAATAGTCAATCTTACAGTTGAAGAGTTATTACCACTTGGGTAGCTAGATTCTCTATCCAAAGAAATTCCTAAATCGCTAAAGTTGCTCGTTGTGAAAGAAACATTTTTGTGTGAATTGATCAAGTAGTATGCTTGAGCTTCTTCTACACCAAAAAAACTCATGGTTATAGCCACTACGAAAAACAAAATTAATCTAAAGCCAAAAAGTTTTTTCATAATTTTTCCAACTTTCTACTAGTTTTCTATCGGTAGGTGTAGTTTCCTATCTTTATATATAGTATAACACAATTTTTAACAAAATAAATACTTTTTGATTTTTTTGTGGAAAAATCGCCTGTTTTTGTTATTAAATAAGGCCTAATTCACTTTAGTTTTTTCGACTTCCGTCCTCTTTTTTACATAAAAAGCGGCGTAAAAAGTACTTTTGCCCTTATTTTATAAGGTGTTTTGTGTATTTTCCCACAGTATTTTTTGATATAAAAAAATTATATGCGTTTTTAATACACATATAATAAATTGTGTAAAGTTTGAAAGTGCTTTAACCGTTATAAAATAACAAAAATTACACTTTTTGACGCAAAAAAAATAAACCTTGCGGTTTACTTTTCTATCTTGAAATCTATCTGGTATGAAGTCTCAAAATCATACTTTTCATAACTTACTTTATACCCTAGTGCTCTTATTTCACTTTCACATCTATCTAATATTTCTTTGATTTTCCCAAAGTCAGCTTTAGGTTCGCTACTAGTTTCCATA
>JAEEGL010078743.1_pt1 | contig 14043 bp, 12 predicted proteins | sample 9134231 | NCBI WGS metagenome assembly JAEEGL01 (sample SAMN16246548, study PRJNA631951) | gut metagenome | biome: gut microbiome; feature: rumen; material: fiber-attached | host: Bos | place: Iran: Karaj | collected 2018-10
AGCCGAATTTGCGGAACTGGATGAATCTGGTCAGAATGCTCAGGACGATGCCCGCGCCGACGAGCAGCACCAGCATGGGGATGCCCCATACGACGCCGTTTATGGCATCATTGATTTTTGCGACAGTTTCCATTGATCGTGCCTCTCTTTCCTTTCCTCTTTCCGATGCCTGCGGAGCGCAAAACGAGCTCCTCCGTTTCCGGAGAAGCTCGAACAAAAGCAAACAAGCCTGCCGATTAAGCAGGAAAGCCGCCCTGTCCTTTTGCCTGAGAGATTTGGCTGTGCCCAGCCTTGCACCTTCGGCCCTCACGGGTAACGTGAGCTTCTCCAGAGCGCGATCCCCCCGCAGTCTCGGTGCCTGATAATGTTATTCCTTCGGCGGCGCCCGCACACGCCTTTCGGCGTATCCGGCGCACTTTTCTGCGGGGCTCAACTCGCACGGTATTCTGTTGGCATTAGACTAACATAGTTTCCAACGGCGCGCAAGTGCTGTATTTATAGAAAAATGCCGTTTCCGGCAGAGCGTTTTTGTCTTTTCTGCAAAGACAACTGTGCGCGAGAGCCGTAAACGGGCAAAAAGAGGGGAGCGGACCGCAATTGGCCGCCCCCTGAAATGTGAACGCGGATGATCACACATCCGGATCTCTGCCCATGAGGGACAGGGGCAGTTCCATCCGGTGTGTTTCCAGAAGCGCGCGGTCGCGAAGGATCTCCTGCGCGGCCCCGTCCGCCGCGATCTGGCCGTCCGAGAGCAGGATCACGCGGTCGCAGGTGTCGAGGATCATGTCTAGATCGTGTGAGGTGATCAGCTTCGTCTGCTCAAGCTCCCGGATCGTGTTGATCACGATGCGGCGGTTGTAGGGATCGAGCGCTGAGGTCGGCTCATCCATAAGGATCGCCTCCGGCTCCATCGCCAGAATGGTGGCGATCGCGGCCATGCGCTTTTCCCCGCCGGAGATCTTATGGTTATACCGATGCTTGAGATCCTCCAGATGCAGCCGCGCCAGCACGGCGTCCACGCGCTTGTCCGCCTCCTCGCGGCTGAGCATGTAATTGAGCGGCGCGAAGATCATATCTTCATATACCGTGGGCATGAACATCTGGTTGTCAGAGTTCTGCAGGACAAAGCCGAGCTTGCGCCGGATGTCGGCGAGCGTCTCGCGGCCAAGCTCAACACCGTCGACAAGGATCCGGCCCTCGCCCTGAAGCAGGCCGAGCAGCAGCTTCATTACCGTGGATTTTCCTGCGCCGTTGGCGCCGATGAGACCCACGGCTTCCCCTTTCCTGATGCGGAAGGACAGATCTCGCAGAACGGGGCGGTCCTTCTCATATGCAAAGCTTACATGCTGAAACTCGATCATGTATTTTACCTCACAAAGGCTGTGCCGAGCAGACGTGCGACCGGCACGACACGGAGTAGCAGGAAAAGCAGCACACAGCCTGCCGCGTACAGCGCGTCCGGCACACGAAAGGGTCTGACGGGCGCGTAATGAAAATGCTGGTGATAACCGCGCAGCAGCATGCTGGAATACAGTTCCTGTGCGCGGTCCATGCTGCGAAGCAGCAGCTGCCCCAGGAACGAGCCCCACGCGGAGATGTGGATCCCCTTCTGCCCCGGAGCGCGCAGGTGATAGGCGTCCGTCATCACGGCGAGTTCCTCCGTCATCACGCCCACATAACGGTATGTCAGCAGCAGGAGCGTGACAAGCAGTTTCGGGAAGTGCAGGCGGCGCAGCGCGGCGCAGAGACTGTCGATCTGCGTCGTGGCCATCAGCAGAAAGGAGGCCATCAGGCTGAACAGTCCCTTCAGCATCAGCGTCAGCATGGAGACCACGCCGCCGGATACGGCGAGCGGACCGACCCGCAGAAGGATGGCCCTGTCAAAGAACGGATTGAACAGGCCGACCGCCATCACGAGCGGCAGCACGATGCGCAGCTTGTAAAAACAGCTCTTTACCTCGATCCCGCTGATCTGAAACAGCAGGATCGGCCAGAGAGCCATCGGCACGAGCCCGCTCAGATCGTATTTGCCGAAGGAGAGCGTAAAGAGAATATACGCCACGGTCGCGATAAGCTTCGCCGCCGGGTGGAGGGCATGGATCGGCGAAGACCGCGCCGCGAGCTCGTCCATCTCGGCAAGCTCCCGTATCGCTTTCTGCATTTTGTTCATGACGGTGTCCTCTGCAGGCAAAGACGGATTAGGGGCATCGTCCGATGCCCCTAATCCGCATATTCGGTAAGGAATGAATCAGTTCGTCTTTTTCTTTTTTCGGAAGAATCCGCCGGCAAGGCAGATCACAATCGCTACGCCGGCAACCATTGTCGCGCCGACGATGCCGGAAACGCTCGTTCCGGCGGCGGTGTCATTGTCGGCGAACGCATAGTCCGGCAGGAAAGAGGTCTTTTCCTGGATCGCGCCGGCAGTATCGGCCGCCTTGCTGGATACGCCGAAATCCTCTTCGTCAAGTCCCATGTTCTCGGCGTAGCCTTCCTCGGCGTTTCCGAACAGCGCCCACTCCAGACCGTCGGGATTGGAACTGGCCAGCAGGCTCAGACCGCCGCCGACGACAAGCGCAACGACGGCAAGCACGATGACCACGGTCCTGAGAGAACGCTTCGTGCCGCCGGCTGCCGCGCGCTCGACGCCCTGCAGCAGCTCGGGCCGGGCCTCATTTACGAACAGCAGAACGGCGGAGGTGATCAGGCCCTCGATAAGGCCGATGGCAAGATGGATTGGCTGCATCAGCGCGACAAAAGCGCCGAAGGGCAGTTCCGTAATGCCGGAAAGGCTGGTCTCCAGAACGACGGAGAACGCGCCGAGCTGCAGCGTGACGATGCAGCCCAGAACCGAGGAGAGCACGATACGCGCCCGCTGCGCGCCCCTGCCGTCACCGAAGGCGCGGCTTCGCATGATCGGGCGCCAGATCAGATAGTAGCCGACGAAACAGCCGTAAAAGGCCATGTTCCATATGTTCGCGCCCAGAGCCAGCAGGCCGCCGTCGGCAAAGAACAGACATTGTATCGCCAGAATCACGATCATCGAAAGAAAGCCTGCCTGCGGACCCAGCAGCGCGGAAAGCAGCATGCCGCCGCACATGTGACCGGAGGAGCCCGTGCCCGGGATCGTATAGTTGATCATCTGTCCGGCAAAGACCAGAGCGGCGGTCACCGCCATGACAGGCAGCTTTTGAGGCTCGTCGTCTTTTCTCAGTTTGTGGATGGATACACCGGCCGTAACGCCGGACGCGACATACATCGTCGCGGCAACGGCGGGGGCCAGCAGAGCGTCTGCCATATGCATAATGATCACTCCCTTCGGACGCACACAGTATAGCGCGTCCTCCGCGCGGCGCACAAGCCCCCGTGGGGGATGAAATTTGCGGCTCGCCTGCGATTCGCGCTTTCCGTGTCCTGCCATTGAAACCGTACGGCGTGTGTGGTATACTGACTCTGCCTATTTCGAGAGAGAAAAGGAGGGTAACCTTGAAGACAAAGGTTTCTGAAATGCCCAAAGGCAGACGGACGGTGCTGCATCTCGTCATTACGCTCGTCTTTGGACTCATATATTATTACTTCAAGCTGCCTGCGATCAATCTGCACGATCCGCGGCTGTATCGCTTCGTGATCCTGCTGGCGTTCGTGTTCTGCCTGCTGACGATCGTATCGCTCGGTCTGCACAAGGCGGGTTCGCAGAGAGAGTTCATCAGCGGCATCCGGCAGAAATGCCTGCCGCCTGTGCTTATCGTCGCGATCCTGGTCGCGCTGTATCTGATCGGCTCGCTGGTCGGCGCGCCCATCTTCCGCGCACGCTCCTACCGTGATCTGCTCGACGTGCGCGCGGGCGATTTCGCATCGGAGGTATCCGAAGCGAGTTTCGCGCAGATCCCCATGCTCGATGAGAAGTCCGCCATCCGTCTCGGCGACCGGAAAATGGGTCAGCTGGCGGATCTCGTCAGTCAGTTCGAGGTCTCGGACGCGTACACGCAGATCAACTACCGCGGGCGTCCCGTGCGCGTGACATATCTGGAGTACGGCGACTTCTTCAAATGGGTGAACAACAGGCAGCAGGGACTGCCCGCCTACATCACCGTGGACATGGTCACACAGGAGGCCAGCGTCGTGCGCCTGTCCGATCTGGGGCTGAGCGGCATCCGCTATTCGCCCTCGGAGCTGTTTTTCCGTAATCTTGAGCGCCATCTGCGGCTGAACTATCCGACGTTCATCTTTGACGAGGCCACCTTCGAAATCGACGAGGACGGTTCACCCTGGTGGGTCTGCCCGCGCGTCGTCAAGCGCATAGGACTCTTCGGCGGCACGGATATCCGAGGCGCGGTGCTCGTCAACGCCGTGACCGGAGAAAGTGCGTATTATGAGGATGTGCCGACCTGGTGTGACCGCGTGTATCTCGCGCAGCTGATCATGCAGCAGTACGACTACCACGGAAAATACGTCAACGGCTGGCTCAACTCCATCTTCGGGCAGAAGAACGTTACAGTAACGACCAACGGATGGAACTACATTGCCATGAACGATGACGTGTACATGTACACGGGAGTCACGAGCATCACCAGCGATCAGTCCAACATCGGCTTCCTGCTGAGCAACCAGCGCACGAAGGAGACGGTGTTCTACTCCGCGCCGGGCGCCGTCGAGGAGAGCGCGAGAAGTTCGGCGCAGGGCGTCGTACAGGATCTCGGCTACGTCGCCACCTTCCCGCTGCTGCTCAACGTAGCGGGCGAGCCTACCTATTTCATGTCGCTCAAAGACGCAGCTGATCTCGTCAAGCAGTATGCGATGGTGAACGTAGCGCAGTACCAGCTCGTCGCCACTGGCCCCACTGTCGCCGACTGCGAGGAGGTCTATCTGCGGCTGCTCGCCGAACGGGGCATCACGAGCGAGGAGACGGAGTCCCGCAGCGAGATCAGCGGCGTAGTTGCCGAACTGCGCTTCGCCGTGCTCGAGGGCACGACTCGGGCCTATATACGCCTTGAGGGCGAGGATTGTTTCTACGTCGTGTCAGTCGCGGACAGTGAGATCGCCGCCGTGCTGAAAGAGGGCGACAGCGTTGCGCTGCGCTCCGCCGTGCAGGAGGGCGAGCTTCGGGCCGCCTTTGATCTTCGCAGGGATTGACGCGCAGGGGCCGTCGTCCGGCAGCGGGCTGAACAGAACTCTCAAAAGGATGTGGTTGCATGACCTACGCAGAAATCAGAAAGAACGAGGAGATCAACACGTATATCCGGCAGGCAGACGCTTCGCTCTGCGCACTCGGATATACCGAGCACGGCTTCGCGCATGTGTCTCTCGTAGCGGAGAGAGCGGGGTATATCCTTCAGACGCTCGGTTTCGACGAGCGGACGATCGAACTTGCGAAGATCGCCGGATATCTTCATGACATAGGCAATGTCGTCAACCGTCTGGATCACAGCCAGTCGGGCGCTGTCATGGCGTTCCGGATCCTCGACCACCTGCAGTTCCCGCCCGCCGAGATCGGGAGCATCGTGACGGCGATCGGCAATCACGACGAGGGCACAGGAGTTCCGGTGAGCGAGATGGCCGCAGCTTTGATCCTGGCTGATAAAAGCGATGTGCGCCGCAACCGCGTTCGCAATCAGGACTTCTCCACTTTCGACATCCATGACCGCGTCAACTATTCCGTCACGAAAGCGGACCTGACGATCAACGAAGAGCATACGATCATACTGCTGAGCCTGACCGTCGAGACGCAGATCAGTTCCGTGATGGACTATTTCGAGATCTTCCTCGATCGCATGCTTCTGTGCCGCAAGGCCGCTGAAAAGCTCGGCCTGCAGTTCAAGCTGATGATCAACGAGCAGCAGCTGATTTAAGGGAGAAGCGGACAAATCGGCCGATAGCAGCGAGAAAAGACCGCAGATTTCCGTCGAAATGCCCTTTGCACGATCCGGATCCCTGCGGTATAATACAGACGTTGTGTAGCAGAAATGCGTAAGTCCGAACAGGGCTTGCGCATTTCTTGGTTTTTGGGAGGCCGTATGGATCAGAACTGTCTTGCCGAGGAGAAGCTCGGCGCGCTCATGCGCAAATACTCGATCCCCTGCATCATTTCGCTGCTGGTCGGAGCGCTGTACAACATCGTCGATCAGATCTTTATCGCCAACGCCGACTATCTCGGATCTTACGGGAACGCGGCGAACACCGTCGTCTTTCCGCTGACGGTCGTGGCTCTGGCGATCGCTGTCTGCATCGGAGACGGCTGCTGCGCTATGGTCAGCAGCCTGCTTGGCGCCGGAGAGCCGGAACGGGCGCGCCGCAGCGTCGGAAATGCGATCACGCTCACCGTGCTCACAAGCGTCATCCTGACGGCGCTTTATCTGCTGTTTGCGGACGCGCTCGTGACGTTGTTCGGCGCGCGGATAAACGCGGAGACGTATAAGCTCTCCCGGGAATACTTTTTCTGGATCGCTCTCGGTATCCCTTTTTATATGTTCGGGCAGGCAATGAATCCCGTAATCCGCGCCGACGGAAGTCCGCGTTTCGCCATGGCGTCCACGCTCACGGGCGCAGCGCTCAATATAATCCTTGATCCGATCTTTATCTTCGTGTTCCGCTGGGGCATGACAGGAGCAGCCGTGGCCACCGTGATCGGTCAGATCGCAACGGCGCTGCTCGCCGCCGGCTATCTGCTCCGGTTCAAAAGCGTAAGAATCGACAAGGCGTCCCTCCGTTTAAAGGCCGCGGTGATCGGGCGGATCATCTCCCTTGGACTTTGCAGCTTCCTGTCTCAGATTTCACTCGTAGCAGCGATGGCTGCAATCAACAATATGATCCGAAAGTACGGCGCGCTCGATCTGGTCTTCAGCCAGGAGGGATACTCACAGATACCCATGGCGGTCGTCGGCATCGTGATGAAGTTTTTCCAGATCGTGATCTCGATCGTTGTCGGCATGTCTGCAGGCTGTATCCCGATCGTCGGCTTCAACATGGGCGCGAAGCGGCCTGAACGCGTGCGCGGCCTGTTCACTCGGCTGCTGATCTGTGAGGCCGTGCTCGGACTTCTCGCGCTCATGATCGTGGAGTGTTTTCCCGGAACACTGATCGGGATTTTCGGGGCGTCGAACGAGAGCGTCTATTATACGGAGTTCGCTGTCAAAGCCTTTCGCGTCTACCTGTGCATGATGGTCTTCGCCTGTGTGAATAAAGCGACGTTTATATTCCTGCAGGCCATGGGAAAGGCGGTGGAGTCCACACTCATCTCCATGGTGCGCGAGATCGTCTTCGGCGTGGGTCTCGCGCTGCTCCTGCCGCGTTTCTTCGGACTGGACGGCGTGCTGTACTCCATGCCGGCAGCGGATCTCCTGACTGCGGTCATCTCTGCGGTGATCGTCTTCAGAACGTATAAACAGCTCGAGCAGCGATAATAACGGTTTCAGAAGAGTATAAGAAAAGCCCTGATTTTCCCGGAGGAATCAAGGCTTTTCTTTGTTTCTAATTCTTCAGAGCCGATCGCACGCGGCAAAATGCCCCGGGGAGATCTCGCGCAGAGAAGGCACATTCTCCCGGCATTGCGCGGTGGCGCGTTCACAGCGCGGCGCGAAGGGGCAGCCCGCGTGCGGCGCTTCGCTGAGGCCGACGCTGCCCGCGCCGCCGGCGGAAGGGTGGCGGCTTATCTGCGGGTCGGGGACCGGTACGGAGCGCAGCAGCAGCTGCGTGTAGGGATGGACGGCATGACCGACCAGTTCGCCGGCGTCCGCAAGCTCGACGAAATGGCCAGCGTACATCACGGCTATGCGGCGGGAGATATGGCGAACCACCGCCAGATCGTGGGAGATGAACAGGTAGCTGAGACCGCGCTCCCGCTGAAGCCGCTCAAGGAGATTGATGATCTGACTCTGATAGGAGAGGTCCAGTGCAGAGACGACCTCGTCGCAGACGATGAACTCGGGATCGAGCGCCAACGCACGGGCGATGCTTACCCGCTGCTGCTGCCCGCCGGACAGTTCGGAGGGGTAGCAGTCGGCGTATTCCGTGCTGAGACCAACCTCCCGCATGAGGCGTTCGACCAGATCCTGCGCCTCCTGTTTTGAAACGATCGAGCGGTGGATCTGCGGGCCCTCGGCGATGATCTCCCGCACCAGCGTGCGGGGATCCAGAGAACCCGAGGGGTTCTGGAAGACGATCTGCAGCTTTTTCCGCAGCGGACGCAGATCCCGTACTTTCGTGACGTCCGTTCCGCGATAATAAACACGTCCGCTGTCCGGCTCCGTCAGACGCAGCACAGTGCGGCCGAGCGTGGTCTTGCCGCAGCCGGATTCGCCCACGAGACCGAGGGTCTCACCCTCGTCGATGGTGAAGCTGACGCCGCCCACCGCCGTGAACGGCGGGAGGGATCTCTTTTTTGACGGGAAGCGTTTGACCAGATCTTCAACACGCAGCAGCTCAGACATGTTCTCCGCCTCCTTTCCGGATGCGGTGACAGGCGGCGCTGTGTCCTTCGCCAAGTTCCGTGACCGTCGGCCGGGCATGCAGACATTCCTCGCAGCAAAGAGGGCAGCGGGGCGCGAATACGCAGCCCTCCGGCAGATGCGCGGGATCGATGGGTTCGCCCTCGAGCGCCGCGAGCGCCTCGCTGCCGTCGTCGTCCAGACGCGGGATGGCGCGCAGCAGCGCCTGCGTGTACGGATGAGCGGCATCATGATAGATCTGCTGCACACTGCCGCTTTCCATCACAAAGCCGCCGTACATCACGGCGACGCGGTCGCAGAGCCGGGCGACCACGCCGAAATCATGCGTGATGAAGAGGATGGACATGCCCCGCTCTTCCTTCAGACGCTGCAGAAGAGAGAGGATATCCTCCTGAATGGTCACGTCCAGAGCGGTCGTCGGTTCATCCGCGATCAGCAGCTTCGGATCGCACAGCAGCGCTGCGGCGATCAGCACACGCTGACACATGCCGCCGGAGAGCGCGTCGGGGTAGCGGCGCATCACATCTTCCGCATCCCGGATACCAAGGCCTGAAAGCATTTCCACGCTTCGCTGTCTGGCATCTCTGCGGCTGACCTTCGGGTCGTGGCTGCGCAGCACCTCAACGAGGAAACTGCCGATGGTAAAGGCGGGATCGAGCGCCGTCATGGGATCCTGAAAGATCATGCTGATCTCGCTGCCGCGCAGCGCCCGCAGATCCTTCTCGCCAAGCGCAAACAGATCCCTGCCTTCGAAAAGTGCCGAGCCGGCTTCCACTGTTCCGTTGCGGGCGAGCAGGCCAAGAACGGCGTGCGCGCTTACGCTCTTCCCGCTGCCGGATTCGCCGACGATACCGGTGACTTCACCGCGCCGCACCTGAAATGAGGCGTCGCTGACCGCGTGGATGACGCCGCGCGGCGTACGGAAGCTGATCCGCAGCCCGTTCACGTCGAGAAGTACGTTCTGTCCGTTCATACTTCACCCCCGGAAATGCTTAGACTGTCCCGGATGCCGTTGCCCAGAAGATACAGGCAGACGATGCAGATCACGATGGCGGCGGCCGGGACGAGAGCCATATAGGGAAGCGTGCGCAGCTGCGCGGCGCCGCCGCCGAAGAGGGAACCCCACTCCGGCATCGGCGGACGGATGCTGACATTGATGTAGCCGAGGATCGTGCAGGTGGTCAGCGCATCGGCCATGGATGTCGTCGCCTGAACGGCGGCCAGCGGGAGAACATTGTGAAAAACATGCTTGCGGACAACGTGCAGATGGCTTGCGCCCAGCGCAAGTGAGGCCTCCACATAGGCGCTGCCGCCGATCTCCAGCACGGCGGCGCGAACAAGCTTTGCAAAGGGAGGAATGCCCGCAATGGCGATGCCGAAGAGGAAATTGCCGTCGCCGATGCCGAGAGAGTAGTCGAACACGATGGCGAGCAGCAGGCTGGGAATGGAGGAGATCATATCCATCAGACGCATGAGGATGCTGTCTGTTCTGCCTCCGGCATAGCCGCAGAGGATGCCGAGCAGCGTTCCGATCACGGCGCTGATGAGGCCGGAGGTGACGGCGACGGAGAGCGTGACCCGCCCGCCGAACGCTGTGCGGGTGAGAAGATCGCGGCCGAAGTTGTCCGTGCCCAGCGGATGCGCCGCGGAGGGCGGCTGCAGACGATCGGGAACGACCATTTTCCAGTAGCTGTAGGGGGAGACAATGGGGTATACGATGCAGAACAGGACGACTGCCACCAGAATGACGAGAGCCGCCACGGCTACGGGATTGCGGAAGAAAGCACGGCTGTTTCGCTTCATGCGCGGCTCACCTCCCGCTCCGGCGGCGCAGCGTACTGCCGAAACTCAGCGTAGCGCGCAGCGAGGGATTGACCAGAACGAACAGCAGATCGGTGAGCACGCTGCACACGCTCATGATCAGAGCGACAACGACAGCGCAGCCGAGAAGCGTCGTGGTGGCGCGCTCGACAACGGCGCTGATCATGGAACTGCCCAGTCCGCGGATGGCATAGAAACGCTCCACCACGATGGAGCCGCACAGCAGCTGGGCAACGACGGTAGTGAAGACCGAGAAGGCGGGGATAAGCGCGTTTTTCAGCGCATGTCGAAGTATCACGCGCCGGCGGCTGAGTCCCATGGCGGTCAGAGTGAGTATGAAGGGCTTGTCCAGCACCTCCGCCATTCCTGCGCGCGTGACTTTGGCCACATTGGCCGCGCCGATCACGGCAAGTATGGAGATCGGAACAAGTTTGTCAGCATACGTCTCCGGAACGACGTTCATCCAGCGCAGACGCGCGCCGAACAGCAGCATCAGCGCCAGAGACAGGCAGAAGGCGGGAATTGACGAAAGGAACGTAGTGACGGTGGTGATGACGCTGTCCTGCCACCTGCCGCGGCGGCAGGCTGCGAAAACACCCAGAGGAACGCCGATGATGTAGGTGAGCAGGATGCTGGATATGGTCATCTCCAGCGTGGCGGCGGTACGTATGGACAGCTCGTTGCGCAGCGACATTCCCTGACCGTTCAGACCGAAGTCCTGCCGCACGAAGACCCGGAAGCAGTATTTGCCATACTGCTCCAGAAAGCTGAGACCCGGAGCGCCCCGCGCGTCGTCGGCGTACCGGACCATATGCGCGGTGTCGGTGCCGGCCAGCGTGGACATCAGCAGAAAGATCATCAGGATCACCGCCATGATGCAGGGGATGATCAGAAGGATTCGCTTGCAGAAATAACCGAGCATGAGGCCACCCCTATGAAACGGAAACGGTGAACTTCCGGGTACGGGCGGCTGCAGCGCCCGGCGCCGGAAAAGGTAAGATGCAGTACTTAATGATTATAGGACAAGCGACTTCGAAATTCAACAGAAAAAGCGGCCGGTGCGGAATTTGGCCTGCGAGGCAAAGATTAACGACAGAATTAACGAATCGGCGCGAACAGCCGGCGCCGGGACGAAGAAAGAAAAAAGCCGCTGGAAACCAACGACTTTTTCGTATGAGGAGCGGAAAGAGGATCGGATTATCGGACCGCGTGACCCTGTGAAGGTCACAGCGCGTTCCGGGGACAGTTTTTCACACACTCCATGCACAGGATGCACTCGGTGCCGTTTTTTCTTTTCCTCGAATTGTCGGTCACGTCCACGTCCATCGGGCAGACCTGCCTGCATTTTCCGCAGTCGACGCATTTTTCCTTGTTGCAGCGAACCCGGAACAGCGCGAAGTAGCTCATAGGCTTGAGGAACACCGTGATCGGGCAAATGTACTTGCAGAATGCACGGTTGTCCCGGAAAAGAAAGGCCAGTCCGATGCCGACAGCGTAATAGACCGCGTTGCCGATCAGAAACGCCCAGAACATGATTCGCTGTTTGTTCCCGACTCTGAAGATGAAGAGGGCCGACACGAACGCGAGCGAAGCGGCGAATACAACATACCGGATCCATCCGATCTTCTTCCTCGGCCGCGCCGGGGTCTTGAACGGCAGAAAATCCAGAACCATCGCGGTCCAGCACGCGTATCCGCACCAGCCTCTGCCGAACAGAAGCGGTCCGAAGATCTTCGCGACGGCATAATGGATGGTCGCCGCCTCGAATACGCCTGTGAAGAGATAGTACCAGAAACCCTCGATCTGCATGTTTTCGCCGCAGATCAGACCGAGATATACGAGCATGTACAGCCCGACAAGCAGCTGAACGACACGTCTTGCGTGCCGGTATTTTCGTATGAACAGGAAGATGCCGAGCGCGATGGAGGCGCCGATATATGTGAAATTGATCAGGTAGAACAGGTTGCCTTTGGTAAGCCACAGTGTTACCGCGATCGCCTCAAACACGAGGAGAATGAAGAGCGGAGCAAGATTCTTGTTGAGCTGTTTCATGATGATAGCGGAGGCTGCCCGTGCTGCAGCCGCGGCACTGCGGGCATCTCGTCTCCTTCTCTGCAGTATTCAGGTCTTCCCACGAAGCAGAACGTCCGGCAGAATCTGCTGTACAAACCTTAACGGGCCGAAAGCCCGGAAGACTGTGCCTTGGCCTCCCGGAACGGATTATTCCTGCTCCGTTTCGCGCTTCTGGCGCTTTCTTCTCCGTTGCTCTCGGTTGTTCTCTTCGGATGCGAACAGCTCTACCGCAGCATCGGTCAGCTCTTCAGGCCAGACTTTGCCGCTCTTTATGACCTTCGCCCACGGGCACAGTTTTTCGTAGTCATCATCAAAGACAACAGTATAGGGAGGACCGCAGCGGTCGTCGACGGACATATACATATGTCTTCCGTCGTACATGATGGTGCCGGCGTCGCCTTCGGACATTTCCTCGTCGAGTTTGTCGAACAGTTCTTTCGTTAACTCGAACAGATGATACGACTGGATCCCGCCGTATTCTCCGAAATACCGTCCGCTGCTGTCATCGAAGCAGGCTTTCCAGCCTCTCCCGCTTTTGAACTGCATCAGAACCCCCCCCCTTGTGGTATCCGTCTGTTGCGCTGAGTATACCACATGCGGATACCCGATACAACAAGAACGCTCTTTTGCCCTGGCAGACAAGAGAGCGTTCTATAATGTTGTATGGGCGATACCGCCTTGCCCGGATCTGCGGGCGGCGTGCGTTCAGGATCCGGCCGATCCCTGCGGCGCAGCAGATCAGAAGCGATGCGCCGCAGGCGGCTGCCGTCTGAACCGGCGATCGCGGAGAGCCTTGGTTCAGCCCTTGTCCTCTGACGGGTAGTCCTCAAAACTGTATCCGACGAGCTCCGCCAGTTCGTCGAAGGTCTTACCCATGCAGAATTCGATGTTGCTCTGGCTCAGCCGCGGATCCTCGTTCGTCCAGCCCGTATCGTCCAGACGACGCAGATTGATGATGATGTCCAGAGATCCGAAGTCCCCGGCATCGATCGGGACCGTTACGCTGAGCGTGCCGTTGGCAATTTTGATCGGAACATCCGCAAAACTGCAGCTGTTCCATTTGCCGCTGAGAAGGTAGCATCCCTGCTTGGCGTTGTATTCCACAGAAAGATCTTCGAAGGGCAGATCCTCGACGCAGATTCCGATAAACGTACGGACGTTGTCGAGGATATCAACGGAAAAGCGGGCAATCGCGGCCTGCTCCAGACCTTCCGTAGGTCCGAAATTGCCGGTGCAGTTCCGCATTGCGAAAGCGCCGTTCCAGTCGCCGCGCAGCATGGCGAGCGCCTTGCTCTCGCCGTCGTCCGAGCTGGGCGCCGGCTCTTCGGGCTTCGGGTCATCGGGCTTCGGATCCTCGCCAGCCGGCTCCGACGGCTCGGGGGCTGCGGCGCTCTGCGAGGCGGCCGCGATGTCCTCTTTGTTCGTGGGCGCGATGCTGCTCAGAATCGCCTGTACGTCCGCATCGCTGAGGCTGATGCTGCCGTCGTCGGTCTCGTAGCCAACGGCTGCCTGGAACTGGATGACGCCCTGGTCTTCAAACAGCATGTAGAGCTTCTGGCCCATGCTCTCGCAGCTGTACGCGCTCCACGTGTGGTCTCCCGTGGTCACGTCGTCCATGTCTTCCACATTGTCGTAAAAGGTTTTGCTCGGCGCCATCATGGTCGTGCTTTTTCCTGCGTAGTTGATCGTGATCAGCGGCTTGGTGAAG
>JAEEGL010528862.1_pt1 | contig 14043 bp, 8 predicted proteins | sample 9134231 | NCBI WGS metagenome assembly JAEEGL01 (sample SAMN16246548, study PRJNA631951) | gut metagenome | biome: gut microbiome; feature: rumen; material: fiber-attached | host: Bos | place: Iran: Karaj | collected 2018-10
AATTTCCAACCCAAACCTCAATCCTGTAATTGAAAATAATTCTAATATGATTAAGTTCACCGGAAGGATCGTTAATATCACTAACAAAGATTTAAAAGATAAATATGAGAAATTCCTTACTGATAGAAGAATAAAAGATAATCCTGCAAGTACAACAAAGATTCGTTATATCTATCTTGATACAACAGTAAATAATACCTGGGTACGCTGGCTTGCATTTATATCCACCCTTGTAGGCGTTCTTATATTATTTGGTAACTCTATCATTTCATCAGTAAATGACAAAAGCGTTAAGAAGCGTATGAAAGCTTCGGGAAGAGCTCTTAATATCGGAAACAGCACCATCGATAATATCAACGATGTTAATCCGAATAATAAAGTTAAAGAAAGCAAAACCCCTGCTGCACCACCTAAGTTATACAGTGCAGGTGAGAATTATAAGATGATGCACAATAATGATGATGACGATCTTTCAACCGATAAGAAGAAGTCCGAACCTGAAATGACAATCGACGGAAAGATGAAGACATCAGGATATAAACTCATCAAATAATTTCTTCGGTTCAACCGCTGTCATGGCAGAGCTCATGATACATGCGCCGGCAGCCCCGGCATCGATTACTTCGGAGTAATTATCGTTACTGATGCCACCAATGGCATAGACGGGAATATCAACAATCGAAGAAACATTTTTAAGAAAGGAAATTCCTCTTCCGGGAAGCCCCTTCTTACAATCAGTTTCAAATATATGACCTGCGATTATATAGGTGCAGCCAAGACTATAAGCCTTGACTGCATCTTTTTTTGAGTGACATGACGCACCAATATTTGTAAATTTTTTCTTATCGTCCGTTGAAATACTTTCCAAAAGTCCAAGCGGCATATGGAGGCTTCCGATTCCGAGTTTAAGAGCAACATTATAAAAGGAGTGAATTATCAGTTCAACATCATATTTCTCGCAGATTTCTTTCACTTCTTTAGCGACATTATAATATTCCTCTTCTTCCATATCCTTTTCTCTGAGTATTATAGCTTTCGGACCTGCCTTAGCTATATTTTCAATCTGACTTAGAAATGGAACTGTGCATAATTTTCTATTTGTAACACAAATAATATCAGACATATAAATAATCATTCATAACCGGCTGAAGTCCTTCGTCAGTAATGTCATTATACATTGCATCAAGACTTCTGGAATCACAGATTTCAAACTGTTCATCCCCTTCTTCTCCGGTAGAATCCTTTCCGCTGTATTTCGACTCATGATCACCAATACCTGTGGATACTCCTGCCGAAACCTTTGTTGCGGCAATCTTAACAATACCATTTCTGAATTCAGCACTTTCTCTTGAAGAAACTGTGATTCCGACAAATGGAAGGAATATCCTGTATGCGCATATGATCTGACAAAGCTGCTTTTCATGAACATCCAAAGGACTGATCTTATCATTATTAACAATCGGTCTGAGTCTTGGACATGAAAGTGACATCTCTGCATGAGGATATTTTCTCTGCAGATAATATACGTGAAGAGCTGTTGCAAGAGCATCTTTTCTGAAATCAGAAAGTCCGAGAAGCGCTGAGAATGCAACTCCTCTCATTCCACCCATAAGTGCTCTCTCCTGAGCATCAAATCTATATGGCCATACTCTTTTATTTCCCATAAGATGAAGTGTCTCATATTTAACAGTGTCATATGTCTCCTGGAACACAGTTACATAATCGGCACCGCACTCGGGAAGATATTTGTACTCATCAACATTTACAGGATATATCTCAAGTCCTACCAGACGGAAATATTTTCTTGCGAGCTTACATGCTTCGCCGATATATTCAACATCACTCATAGCTCTTGACTCACCGGTAAGAAGAAGTACTTCCTCCATACCACTGTCAGCTATTACCTTCATCTCATGCTCAATCTGTTCCATTGTAAGCTTCATTCTTCTTATCTTGTTATAACAGTTGAAGCCACAATAAACACAGTAATTCTCACAATAATTTGCTATATAAATAGGTGTAAATAAGTAAACAGTGTTTCCGAAATGCTTACTTGTTTCAATCTTTGCACGCTGAGCCATTTTTTCAAGAAATGGTTCCGCTGCCGGCGAAAGAAGCGCTTTAAAATCTTCAATCGAACATGTCTCATGCTCAAGAGCTCTCATTACATCCTTCGCTGTATATTTGGAATGATCGTATGAATTCATCTGTTCAAGAACATTTTTGCAAACATCGGACTCAATCTTCTGCATGCCCGGAAGATATTCCATATGATTTGTTCTTAATGAAGGATCATTCTCAAGTCTATGTTTTCTCTCCAATGCTTCCGGAGAAAGATTATCAGAATCTATCAGATAGTTATTTTCCATTTTCTGCCTCCACCTAATCTCTTAAAAATCCTGTAAGAGGATCAGATGCTGAAGCACCACGAACTAAAACTCTTCCAAGACCCGCAAGATATGCCTTACGACCGGCCTCTATGGCATCACGAAATGCTGAAGCCATAAGTGGAAGGTTTCCTGCTGTTGCAAGTGCTGTGTTAGCCATAACTGCGGCAACACCCATTTCCATAGCCTCACATGCCTGAGATGGACGACCGATACCGGCATCAACTATGATAGGAAGGTCTATCTCATCAACAAGTATCTGTATAAAATCTTTTGTTGCAAGTCCCTTATTTGAGCCAATCGGTGAAGCAAGCGGCATTATAGATGCAGCTCCTGCATTTACAAGATCTCTTGCTGCATTAAGATCCGGATACATGTATGGCATAACTACAAATCCTTCTTTGGCAAGAATTTCCGTTGCCTTAATTGTTTCCTGGTTATCCGGAAGAAGATATTTTGTATCTCTCATGATCTCAATCTTTACAAAATTACCACAACCGAGTTCTCTTGCAAGACGTGCGATTCTGACTGCCTCTTCTGCATTTCTGGCACCGCTTGTATTCGGAAGAAGTGTTACTCCTTCAGGAATATAATCAAGTATACTCTCTTCTTCTTTTGTATTTGCTCTTCGTACTGCAAGTGTTATCATCTCAGCGCCGGCATCCTTTGTTGCAGCTTCAATAAGCTTCATTGAATATTTACCGGATCCAAGAATGAATCTTGAATTAAAACTTTTTCCACCAATTATAAGTTCATCATTTTGCATTTTTATTTCCTCTATTTGATTTAATAATTCTTTACTTTTGGAGCTCCTGTTCTCCAGCAAGAAGTCTGAGAACAATATGAGCCTCGTGTGCTGCACAGACCATGACCCTGGATGATACAAGACCTATGCCGTCATTTACGTCACTTTGAAGATCGCCTGCGAGATAAAATCTTTCCGTAATTCTCTTAGTCTTTATAAGATTCGCATCCGCAAAGCCGGCCATTCCTGACCCTGAAATAATATACTTGTCCGGCATATCCGAAAGCACTGCATTTACCAGCATCGCTTTCGATTCCGCCTTATCAAATGCCTCACATACGATATCCGTATCTTTAAGTATATTCATAAGATTTTCTTCGTCAAGTTTAACCCTATGCTTAACAATCTCTATAAATGGGTTGATCTTACGAAGGTTTTCTTCCAAAGCATCTGTCTTATATTTACCTATCTGGTCGGCATTATATTGCTGGCGATGGAGATTAGTAATATCAACTTTATCAAAGTCGATTATTATAAGTTTTCCGATGCCTGCTCTTGCAAGGCATATCGAAATATTCGACCCTAATCCTCCCAAACCGCATACTGCAACGGTTGCAGATAAAAATGCTCTCTGCCTTTCTTCACCATGCCGTTCAATAAGCGCAGCAATCCATTCTTCTTTGGTAGGTATCGTAATCAACCCCCTCCTACAAATGAGACCACTTCTACGACATCACCGTCGGCAAGTATTTTGTCTGCATAAGATGCTTTAGGAATGATATCGCCGTTAATGTCAACCGCGATACGATTCTTATTGTAATCCGATGTCTCTATGAATTCCAAAAGGCTCTTTCCGGCAATATCCATATCTTCGCCATTTACTCTTACCATTAAAATTCACCTCTTTTCATTATCTAACGTACGAAAAAGGAGTTTCCGATCCGGAAACTCCTCTTTTAGTAAGCAAAACATTTCCCTACGTTGGCATTATCCAAATCAGGTTACCGGTCGAAGTTCGCAACTTCCTCTCAGCCTGTTTACAAGCTCCCGTAAATTTGTCGCCATTATGTTATCTCTACATCCGGCGGTTTAGATAGTCTAAACACTGCACATTATAGCCTTTTATTGAAGATATGTAAATAGATAAAATTATTTATCTATATTATTCATTGTATAGAAATACTATTTTTGATAAAATCTTATAAGCATATATTTTATACGTTGAAAATGCATATCAATTTGAAGGAGGGCCAAAAAATGCCACCTATCACCAACGACTGGGCAGATAAACTTAAAGATGAATATAAAAAAGATTATTATAAAAAGCTATTTTCTTTCATCAGTGAAGAATATAGCAAACATACTGTATATCCGCCCGGAGATGACATTTTCAATGCTTTCCATCTTACTCCGCTTTCAAATCTGAAATGCGTCATTATAGGTCAGGATCCTTATCATGAACCGAATCAGGCACATGGACTGTCATTTTCCGTAAAGCCGGGAGTGGATATTCCGCCATCACTCGCCAATATATATAAGGAACTTGAATCCGACCTCGGATGTTATATCCCGAATAACGGCTATCTTGTTAAATGGGCCGAACAAGGTGTTCTGCTTTTAAATTCCGTTCTTACTGTCCGTGCTCATGAAGCAGCTTCTCATAAAGGAAAGGGCTGGGAAAACTTCACCGATGCTGTCATAAGAATCGTAAATGAAGTTGATCGTCCGATAGTATTCCTGTTATGGGGCGGATTTGCAAGAAGCAAAAAATCTATGCTTAACAATCCAAAACATTTAATACTTGAAGCACCTCATCCTAGTCCGCTTTCCGTATATAGAGGTTTCTACGGATGTAAGCATTTCAGTAAGGCCAATAATTTCCTCATTGAAAATGGACTTACACCTATAGATTGGCAGATAGAAAATATATAAAATTTTGAATCCAGGCATCAGACTAAATCCGTCCGGTGCCTTTCTTTTTTACACAGATCAAAAGTCCCACTGCAGATATCATAAGAAGAATGAAGCACATTCCGATCATTGCAGTATCTCCTGTCTTAGGTTCCTCTGTAACTCTAAATGTTTGTGGAGCATAATTAATATCCGCATGTTTTGCCACAAGATATCCATTCTTATCATAAACTTCTTCAAAGACAACAACGTCATGTCCCTTTAATGATCTCGCATCAAACGAGAAATCCACAACAACTATACCGTCGCTCTCCTCTGCTGAAAACGTTTTTTCGGAAATAACAGGATTACCATCGATAAGCACTCTTTCGCCAGTGGATTTATCCATTAATACTCCTTTTATCCTATAATCCTCTTTATCCTGAAGGCCCTTAAATGAAACATTATCAAATATGCTGACATTTTCTATAGGCTGAACATCCCTTGATCCATCAAGCGCTTCGACTCTCGTATTTAATTCAGGGAAATAAATACTCTGTCCTTCATCATTTATATCCTCATGTTTTCCGATCAAAAGTTCTTCAGGAAATTTCTTATCTCCTGTACTGTTTTTCCCTGTTATATCTCCTTTATAAAGATATTCAAAGAATACAACGCCTTTACCTGCATAAGTTTCAGCATCAAAATCAACTTCTATATCAATCTCTTTGTCAACAGAATCAGCTTTAAATACAGAACTTTTCTCAGCAAGTATCTCTTCATTTTCTTTATCAATAAGTTTAGTTACAAGAGTATACTCAGTACCTTTAACAAGGCCGCTCATTTTAACTGTATCCGTAAGCACTCTTCCATTTTCAGCAAGAGCATAGTTGGATACTGTATCCTTATCCCAGGCTTTTGTTTTAAGGTCCACGAGCTTTTCATTTGTTCTGTCAAATAAAAGAGCTTCGCCATTCATATCTTTTGTAATCTCAAAATCAAATACAACCTGCCCGTTCTTGTAATAGCCTTCCGGAAGAATTTCCTCAACATGATATTTTCCAAGAGGAAATGCACCTGCATCATCGGTTATGCTATTTACATCTTTCTCCTCTGTTCCGTAAATCCATGTTCCTGCTCCGGCTACAGTTTCATTGGTATTTTCAAGATGAGAAGCATAGATTGCCGAACTGCTCCAGTATCCATTTTCATCTGTAACTATCTCTATTTCTTCATCAGAATCTATCTTACTGATCTTGAAATGCACCCCCGGCATCACTTCTCCCGAAGAAAGATTTTTCTTTCTGATAGCAATATCGGCTCTTGCCACCTGATCAAAATATTTTATAGCAGTATCTTCTTTGATCTTTTCTTCACCAATGAAAATTCCTTCTTCTGTATAATTAATTATCACTGTATTGCCTACAAATGATATTTCCGAGCCACCTTCTCCCGCGAATGAAATGGATGCATTTTCGGTTGTATAGCCGTCCGGCGCCTTGATCTCTCTTATAACAATCGTTCCTAAAGAAATGAAATCACGACTGCCAAATGAAGCCTTACCTTCATCATCCGTCATAATATTTTCTATCAGATAAGGTTCGACGCCATCAAGTTCTCCCAGATATCTTATCTCTCGACCATCATTTAAATCATAAAATTCTGCCTGAAATACAGCGCCTTTAAGTGACTTTAACTGAGAACGTGTTCCCTCTTTATCATATTTTTCGATAGTAATATCAACCGGATAAATATAATGATCCACGGACTCAATCAGCACTTCATTAGCAACTGTAATTTCGCCGATTGCTGTTTCTTTATAGCCTCCATCCTGTGTTATGGAAATATGATATGTTTGTCCATCCAGAGTATAATTCCCCTTATTCGGCCCCTTAACCTCACGAACAGTATAATTTCCGAGAGGAACATTTATCTTTTCCGAATAACCGTCTTCACCGATGATCAGTTTCTCACTGAATGAACTATTATGTTCATCCTTTCCTTCAACGAGATATTCAGCACCTTCCGGGCTCGCTCCGCTTATATCAACCGGCATAAGTCTTTTATGAATCCTGATACTTCCTATGTATGGTTGGTCTTTTACCTGCACAACCTTCGGTGTGACTGCATCATTATCTGCAGCTTTAAAAACTATCTTCGTATCGGAAATCATATATCCGTTTTCACCGGAATTCTTCTCTTTCCAATAATATTCACTTCCACTATTAAGACCACCTATTACAACTTTCCCGGAAATCTTATCCGCATAAAGTCCTCTATCTTCTCCTGTCTTAGTGATCTTAATGTCGGCAGTTTTTTGGATAATTCCCTTATAGCCACTTTGTGAAAGAGTCACCTCTGCAAGTCGTCTATCACCGGAATCATATAGATCATATTTTATTCCGCTAAAACTGTAATTTGGATTTCCATCTGTAATCTTACTGTCTTCCGAAGTCTTTTCAATAGTTGCAAATGTATGTCTTTTATTGATCCATTCGGCTTCATTTGCATGAGAAAGAGCTTCCGCCTCTGTCTTATAAACCTTTACATTCTTCTGCTCTTTTCCAGCAACAAATCTTTTGTCCGACCAGTTTTCTCTTACAGCTACTGTTGGCTGACTTGCAAATTCTCCAAGATAATATGATGCCTTACCATCTTTACCTGTAGTCATGGCCTTTTTCTTCTCGGAACCATTTATGATAACATCGAAGCTTACACCTTCTACATTTCCTCCAAGATTATCCTTTTTACTAACAGCAATATAATATTTTGTCTTAATAATCTTCTTTTCATTCCATGTAATAAAATCCTGATATGCACCGCTGTCGCCTGCATGAGCACGGTTATTCAAATAATAAATATTGAAGATTACATTTTCAGGAATCGATGATTTAAGCGCCTTATTCATTTCTTCCGAAAAGTCACCCACTCCGTCATTATTTGCTCTGCCTTTTGCTCTAAGATAATGGCATATCACTCTATGCGCAGTTACATAATCATAATTATGGATGGAATAATAAACAACCTTTTTAGTTTCTTCATCATTCCAATCAACTTTATTTATATCAAATTCATACCCATCCAGGCCCGAGTTACTGTCGGCATCGATACAAAACGCATTAAGCCTTGTATTATTCACCTCAAAGAAATAACCGGTATCAAATAAACTATTGTCCGGATTATAATACTGGAAATAATAATACCCATCGAAGTTATGTCCTTTCACATAACTCCATCCGCCGGAATGACCTTCAAGCCATGGATAGTTATCCGCTGCTATGAAGATTATTTCATCCGCATTTTCATCCGATTCATCGTTATTATCCTGATCATTATTATCATTCGCTGAGTTATTTTCTGTTTTACTATTTTCATTCATCCGGTCATTGTCAGCTTTGTTGTTCTCATTTCCCGAGTCATTTTTAGCTTTTAGATTCTTGAGTTCACTTGAATAAACCCTACCGGAATTAAATGCCGCTTCATATCCGCCCTTTGAGATAAGTCCTGAAAATCTTCCTGCAGCTTCTGATGTTGAGGCAGACTCCATATAGTAATCAACAGTGTCTCCGTAATTTGAAATTTCAAGTCTTTTTCCGTCCTTATCGCACGCTCCGATTATTACAGCTTCATCAATACTTCCCGGTATGTAATTTATAACATTTTCTCCATTATTTCCCGCAGCTCCGATTACGATCAAACCATTTTCTTTTGCCTTTCTCACAGTATCTTCAATCAGACGACTGCCTGCCATACTGTAAGCAGACATCGAAAGATTTATGATGGATGTCTTTCTACTTATGGCATATTCTAAAGCCGCATATATATCTGAAACTCTTCCCCTTCCATTCCTGTCCATAGCCTTTACAGATAATACTTTTGCTTCCGGATTTTCTTCTTTGATATATTCAAATATTCTTGTTCCATGTCCGTTGTCATCACCGGCACCGTCCACAAATGATATTTCCCCAACAAGATCATTTGACGCAATACCTGTATCAATAACGGCTATTGTTCCTTCTTCGAAAGTTCCAATCTCATTTTCATCCCACATGCTTCTCAAAATATTTAAAGAGTCGGATTCATCTATCACTTCCGGCTGTTCCTCAGTCACGTTCTCTTCAGTCGTCTCCTCTGTTTTTTCCTCTGCGACAATTTCCTCAGTCACATTTTCTGTCTTTTCCTCTGCGACAATTTCCTCAGTCACATTTTCTGTCTTTTTCTCCGTTACATGCTCTAATTCTGTGACATCCGTCATTTCTCCCGCAACATCTTCCTCTGTCACTTCTTCTGTAACGTCTTCTTTATCTCCCTTATTTTCCTCATTTGATACGGATATAAATCCATTTACTTCTACATATTCCGCTTTTTCACAGTAATATGAATAAGCCTCTCTCACTTCATTTTCTGTATCAAATTCAGCAAGATAAACATTCCCATATGATGAAATTATATTTGTATTTTCTGTAAAAATACTCTTATCATCAGTCTTTATAATAAGCTGGCGGAGCGAAAAATCTCCATCCACTTTAATATCCTTTTCAGTCTTTACTGCAGCACTCTCCCTATCTGCCGCATTTCTTAATCCTTCAGTCAAACCCACAGCTGATATTTGTGTCATCGTCATTAACAGCATCAACCCCATTGCTGTTACTCTTTTAAATAAATTCATAAGCTTTTCTCCTCATAATCAAAAACTAGGCGGGCCTTTTTATCCCGCGATATCAGCCGTATATTCAATTGTTAATTAGGAAAATATAAAGAATGCATGCGTATAAAAGAGCAGTTCACCGCATGTGTGATTCAGTATAATGATATAGAAAAATCTTTTCAAGGGATTTTCTTCAAAAAACAAAAAATGAGCAAAATGCAACATTTCGAAGCATTTTGCTCATATAAATCTTTTCATTCAACCTGTAAAACTTTATCAGCATTTCCGGAATATTTCCCATTCAGGATTGCAAAACATAATCTATTTTCATCCGGTCGCTACTCACTATCTCTTAATGCAAGTTTAAGTTCTTTGATCTGATCTCTCAACTCAGCAGCCTTTTCAAATTCAAGTTCAACCGCCGCTCTATTCATTTTCTTAGTAAGCTTTTCTATTTCCTTACGAAGTTCCTTCTGATTCATCGCATCAACGGAAGGTCCCTTGCGTCGTCCTTCCTTTTCGTCAGCCGTGATGCCTGTCGTAATAAGATCTCTTACAGCTTTTCTGATAGTTGTCGGCGTAATGCCATGCTCATCATTATATTTTTGCTGTATCAAACGCCTTCTTTCCGTTTCATTTATGGCATTTCTCATGGAATCTGTAATGGTGTCTGCATACATTATTACGTGGCCGTCCACATTTCTGGCTGCACGTCCTATGGTCTGAATAAGCGATGTTTCAGATCTAAGGAAGCCTTCTTTATCAGCATCCAAAATAGCCACAAGGGTAATCTCCGGAATATCAAGCCCTTCACGAAGAAGGTTGATACCCACAAGGACATCGAAGATACCCATTCTGAGGTCTCTCACTATCTCCATTCGTTCCATTGTATCGATATCCGAATGAAGGTATTTGACCTTAACATCAAGCCCTTTAAGATAATCTGTAAGTTCCTCTGCCATCCTCTTGGTAAGCGTTGTGACAAGAACCTTATTGCCGGCCTTAGTCTCTTTGATGATCTCACTGTAAAGGTCATCGATCTGTCCGGTAACCGGTCTTACATCAATCTTCGGATCAAGAAGTCCCGTAGGTCTGATAACCTGCTCGACTTTATTTTCCTCATGAAGTGATTCATAATCCCCCGGCGTTGCCGATACAAACAATGCCTTATCTATTCTCTGCTCAAACTCTTCAAAATTAAGAGGCCTGTTGTCCATTGCAGATGGAAGTCTGAATCCGAAATCTATAAGCACTTGTTTACGGGATTTATTCCCGCCGAACATTCCTCTGACCTGTGGCAGAGAGATATGCGACTCGTCCACTATAAGCAGATAATCATCTCCGAAGAAATCCATCAAAGTACTCGGAGCCTCACCTTCTTTTCCTCCGGCAAGTATCCTTGTATAGTTCTCTATTCCCGAACAAAATCCGGTTTCTCTTAACATTTCTATATCGAAATCAGTTCTTTCTTTAATTCTCTGAGCTTCAAGCAGCTTATCATTTGCCTTAAAATATGCAACTCTTTCTTCCAGCTCTTCGCTGATCTCAGCAAGTGCCTTTTCCATTTTTCCCGGTTCAATAACATAATGAGACGCAGGGAAAATGCACGAGAAATTAACATTTCTTTTTATCTCTCCCGTAAGAGGATCGAATTCCGAAACTCTGTCAACTTCATCCCCAAAAAATTCAACTCTTATTGCAGCTTCATTTGTATTTGAAGGTATTATGTCAACCGTATCACCTTTAACTCTAAAGGTACTTCTCTTGAAATCCATATCATTTCGGGAATACTGCATATCCACAAGATGACCGATCAGATCATCTCTGTCCATAACCATCCCAGGCCTGAGTGAAAGCATCATGGATTTATAATCCTCAGGATTACCGATACCATAAATGCATGAAACAGACGCAACAACTATAACATCATCTCTTTCAATAAGAGCCGCTGTTGCGCTATGTCTCAACTTATCTATCTCATCATTTATCGAGGAATCTTTTGCAATATATGTATCCGTCGATGGAACATATGCTTCCGGTTGATAGTAATCATAGTAAGAAACAAAATATTCTACTGCATTTTCCGGAAAGAAGCTTTTCATTTCTCCATATAGCTGCGCTGCAAGAGTTTTATTGTGGGAAATAATAAGTGTCTTTTTACCTAAGGCTTTTATGACATTTGCCATAGTAAATGTCTTACCGGATCCGGTAACACCCATGAGGGTCTGCTCTTTCATCCCCGAGTTAAATCCCTTCACCAAAGCCTCAATAGCTTCAGGCTGATCTCCGGTAGGTTCAAATTCAGAATGTAATATAAATTCAGCCATAAATGCTCCTTAATTTCTCTTGTAAATATATACCGCTGCCGACATTCTCGGAATAACAGCAGTCAAAGAATTATTCTGCACCATAACAGACTGATCGTCAGGATAATATCCGTTTTCATAGGTTAAGATAACTCGCTTCATCATCCTATTATTCGGAACTCCCATACGTCCCACATGCAGATTAACGGTTTTGTCTTCATAATCACAGTTGATCACGATAGCAGCAGCTTCATCATCCGTGAATCGTCCGAATGCTATACATTTGTTGCTTCCGTGAAGCTTTATCAAAGAGCCGTGCATCAAAGCTTCGCTACTCTTATGTATATTTATCATATCCTTATGGAATTGTATGAGAACCAGGTCTTCCTTGCCCCATGGGTAAGTTCTTCTTGAATCCGGATCGGTCCATCCGCAGACTCCGGCCTCATCTCCGTAATAAATCGTCGGTGCGCCCGGCCATGTCATCTGAAATAATACCGCCTGCCTGAATGTTGCTTTATTTACATTTTCATTTGCGGCTTCGGCTCCCATGGTATGTATCCTGCCGACTCTTCTGTTGGTTCTCGTAAGGAATCTTGAATGGTCATGATTTGACAATTCGTTCATAGCAACCTGAAGAGAATTTTCATTAAAATAAGCCATATAATATCTCATCGAATCCCAGAAAATATCGGGATTACCGAGAAAGTCACCTCTAAATTCGTCACTATGCTTCTCAACTCCGGTAAGGAACCATGTTATCGGCTCCATAAATGCGCCGTAATTCATGATGGTATCCCACTGATCACCCATAAGCCAAGGTTTTGGATTTCCATAATGCTCCGCAAGTATAATAGCTTCCGGATTTGCAGATCTGACTGCATTTCTGAAGTCCCTCCAGAATCTGTGATTATATTCCTCAGAACATCCGAGATCCGCAGCAACATCAAGACGCCATCCGTCACAATTGTAAGGCGGCGAAACCCATTTCTTTCCTATTTCCATTATATAATCATGGAGTTTTTCCGACTCCTCATAATTAAGTTTTGGAAGCGTATCATGTCCCCACCAGCCGTCATATGTGTTGTTGTAAGGCCATGCATTTTTATCATTAAAGCGGAAGAAACTGTTATACGGACTGTCCTTATCGATATAAGCGCCCTTCTCATATTCCTCTCTTCCTTCGTAAATCTTCTCTTTGTCAATCCATTTATTGAATGATCCGCAGTGATTAAATACACCATCCAGAATGACCTTGATTCCTCTTCTGTGAGCTTCCTCAACAAAGGAAATGAAGAATTCATTGGATGCCTCAAGATTTTTAAGGTTCGTCACTCTTTCTATATATCTTGTCGCTTCACTATTTTCGCTGTTTTCATCCTTAAGGATATCACCCTCATCAACAACAATCTTTCCGTAGTGAGGATCGATATAATCATAATCCTGGATATCGTATTTATGATTGGATGGTGATACAAAAATAGGATTAAAATAAATAGCATCTATGCCGAGATCCTGAAGATAATCCAGCTTGTCCATTACGCCCTGAAGATCACCGCCATAGAAATTAGCCACATCTACAGCCTCAGGAACCTTATTCCAATCATCAACTTTAGTAACCATTCTACCTATATATTTATATTCATTGGAAATAACATCATTTGAAGGATCACCATTATAAAATCTATCGACGAATATCTGATAGAATACAGCGCCTCTCGCCCATGCCGGAACAGTGAAATCAGGTATCAATTCAAAATCATACTGTTCATCCACATCTTTAACCACTCCGAGTTTATTGTAAAAGACAGTGACATTTCCCGCACCTATCTCAAAATAGTATCTTCCTCTCTCAACCAGTTCAGGAAGAACTATCTCATAATAATCAAAAGTAGGATTACTCTCAGCTATTTCCATAGATAGCTTTTCTCCGTTATAGACAACAAGAACGTAGTCTACATTATCACGCGCTGTTCTAAAACGTAATCTGACTTTATCGCCTGTACGAGGCTCAGCCGGTATCCTGAATCTTTCGGACCCATCAGAAAAAAGAGCCCCATAATTAAC
>JAEEGL010988533.1_pt1 | contig 14043 bp, 11 predicted proteins | sample 9134231 | NCBI WGS metagenome assembly JAEEGL01 (sample SAMN16246548, study PRJNA631951) | gut metagenome | biome: gut microbiome; feature: rumen; material: fiber-attached | host: Bos | place: Iran: Karaj | collected 2018-10
GAGAGATAGGAGAATAATAGGGGAATGAGTGTAAGTAATCCCCTAACCCGGAATACTACTCTACAAAGCCAAGTGTGGCGACGCTCACTGTGAAGTGCTCCTGAAGCAACCTGACGCATTCTGACAGGGTGGCGCCGGTGGTGCAGACGTCGTCTGTCAGAAGGATATGCCGCACCCCTGCGGCGCGCAGCCGTTCCAACTCCCGGCGGTTTATTGCAAACGCTCCGGAGACGTTGCGCTGCCTGGATGCGGCCCCGCGCCGCGTCTGGGTGGAGGTGTAGCGCCGCCTGCGCAGAAGATGCGGCTCCAAGGGGATGCTGAGGCTAGTCTCTGCTTCAGCACAGCCGCCATTCCCGCCGTGGCCCAGCTTTTCCGCCACTCCCCGTGCGATGATTTCGGCCTGGTTGAAACCGCGCCGCCATCTTTTCAACGGATGGAGCGGCACCGGCACTACGGCCTGTATTCCGCCGTACAAACCGCTGCGGGCAAGGTACCCTCCGAGCAGCCGTGCTGCCCACAGTCCCAGGTCCAGCCGCCTCCCGTATTTGAACTGCCGCACAATTTCGCAGTAGGGGCTTTCGTGCCGGTAGAAAAACAACGCCGCGGCGTTGTGCAGGTGGCACGTCGTGCCGAACCGCTCCATCGCGGCGTTTTCGCTGTAATCCCAGAAATAGGTGAGGGGGATATCGTCCATACATTGCCCGCACAGCGGCCCCTCGCCCCCGGTAAGGGACTGTTTGCACACAGGACAACTCTTGGTAAAGAACAATTGGCGCAAGCCTGCGCAGTATCTGAAAAACTCTTCTGCAAATCTCCCCTTCATAATTCAAAGATAATGTTATCTTTGTAAAGTTATGTTTGACTTTCTGAATATTTCTTTAGTCGATATACTGGACGTCCTGCTGGTGGCTTTGCTCATTTACGGCGTTTACAGGCTCATACGCGGCACTCAGGCGATGAATATCTTTCTCGCCATAATCCTGTTGTATGTGGCCCGGGCGGTGTTTGATGCGCTCAATATGTCGCTTACAACCCACATTATGGATGCCGTGCTGGGTGTCGGACTCATCGCACTCATCGTTATCTTCCAGCCGGAGATAAGGCGCTTCCTGATACGTATCGGCTCGGAGGTTTTCTCCGCGCGCAAGAAAGGGGGCGGCCGGCTGCGCAAGTTCTTCGGCCGCCGTACCATCACCGCGCGGATCGGCCAGACGGCCCTTGAAGAGATTACCAGCGCCTGCTGGCGTATGTCCGAGAGCAAGACCGGCGCTTTGATAGTGTTCCAGCACATATCCACCCTTGACGACATTATCGAGACGGGCGACCGGCTGGATGCCGACATCAACCGGCGCCTGATAGAGAACATATTCTTCAAGAATTCCCCCCTCCACGACGGAGCGGTGATAATGAATACCGACGCCATAGTGGCGGCTCGCTGCACTTTGCCGATAAGCGAGAATCCGGAGATCAACCCCCGCTACGGGATGCGCCATAGGGCTGCGGCGGGCATTACGGAACTGACCGATGCCGAGGCGGTAGTAGTGTCGGAAGAGACGGGTGAGATATCTTATGTCAAGGAGGGTGAGATCAAGCAGCTTGGCAGTATCACGGAATTGCGCATAGCGCTGGAAAACTCATACCGGTAATGCAATCTCTGGAACGGAAGCTCGGCTTTGACACAGTACGGGAAACAGTCCTTGGCAAATGCGCCACCGAAGGAGCCCGCAGGATGGTTCGTGAGGCGACCGTCATGACCGATGCCGAAGAGATTGTGGGGGCGCTGAAACTCACCGACGAGATGCGCCTGATCTGTATGTTCGAGGATACTTTCCCGGGCGAAGGCTATGTGGATATGCGTCCTTTCCTGATGCCGCTCACCGGCGAACTCAGCTGCATCTCACTTCCCAATCTGGTCTTGCTTCAGAGGGGACTGCTCACCATCCGCAGGATGGTCACTTTTTTCAAGGCAAGCAGCGGCGTGTATCCTTCGCTCAAGAAGATGTCGGAGCCGGTGATGGTCTATCCGGAGATTCTGCGCAAGACAGATTCCATCATCAACAAAAACGGCGAGGTGCGTGACAATGCTTCTCCGGCCCTGGCGCAGATCCGTGCGGAACTCAAAGCCAAGGAGAAGTCGATATCCCGTACCATAGCCGCCATCCTCAAGAAGGCGCAGGGCGACGGCATCACGTCGCCGGATGCCGAGGTTGTGGTGCGCGACGGCAAGATGCTGGTTCCGGTGAACTCTTCCGACAAGCGCAAGCTGCAGGGAATAGTCTGTGACGAATCGGCCAGCGGCCGTACCGCCTTCATTGAGCCTATGGAGGTGGTCAACCTTAATAACGCCGTGCGCGAGCTGCAGTTCGAAGAGCAACGCGAGATACAGCGTATCTTAATGGAGTTCAGCGACTTCCTTCGCCCGTATCTGCCCGATGTGCTGGAGAGTGCCGATTTTCTCATCAAGATAGATTTCATTCGGGCCAAGGCGCTTGTCGCCCTGGATATGATAGCGGGGATGCCGGTGCTCTCTGCCACCGGCGAGATGACTCTCCGCAAGGCCCGGCATCCGCTTCTGGAGCGTGCCCTTCGAAAAGAAAACAAAGAGATAGTGCCGTTGACGCTGACCCTGACCCCGGACCGCCGGATTATGCTTATCTCGGGTCCCAATGCCGGCGGCAAAAGCGTGTGCCTGAAGACGGTGGGGCTGCTGCAGTATATGTTCCAATGGGGAATGCTGATACCTACTTCAGAAATATCCGAGATGCTCATTTTCGACCGCATCTACGTGGATATAGGCGATGACCAGAGCCTGGAAAATGACCTGAGCACCTATTCTTCGCACTTGAAGAACCTGGCGGAGATGGTGTCTGGAGCCGACGGCCGGACGCTGGTGCTCATAGACGAGTTCGGCAGCGGCACCGAGCCCGCCGCCGGAGGTGCCATAGCGGAGGCGGTTCTGGACAATCTGGCAGGCAAGGGGGTATATGGCGTCATCACCACCCATTACACCAACCTCAAACTGTACGCCGGCAACTCGCCGCACGTCATAAACGGGGCTATGCAGTTTGATGTGGCCGCCCTTACACCGCTTTTCACCCTGGAGCAGGGACTGCCAGGCAATTCGTTCGCATTTGAACTTGCCCGCAAAGTGGGACTGCCCGAAGAGATTGTCCACAGTGCCGAGGAGAAAGCAGGCGACGATTTCGTGGATATGGAGAGGCAGTTGCGCAAGATAGCCCGCAACCGCCGGGCGCTGGACGAGAAGCTCAGCCGTGTCAAGAACGCCGACCGGACCCTGGAAAACCTCACTGAACGTTACGAGAAGGAACTGTCTGAGATAAAGGCTCTCAAAAACAATATACTTTCCCAGGCCAGGGCCGAGGCACGCGAAATAGTGGAGGGGGCCAACCGGCGGATAGAGCAGACCATACGCGAAATAAAAGAAGCGCAGGCCGAGAAGCAGAAGACAAAGGAGGCCCGCTCAAGGGTCACCGAGTTGCAGCAGGAACTCCGGGAAGAAGCGCCTGCCCGCACCGACGCAGACGATCTGATAGAGAAGAAGATGCAACAGATACTGGCCCGCCGCCAGCGGCAGCAGGAAAAGAAGGAGGAGCGGGCCCGCAGGGTGGGGGAAGAACTGCCGAAGCCGGCCGTCAGGCAGACGGAGAAGCAGGACCCCCTGAAAGTGGGAGACAAGGTACGTATAAAGGATAGCGGTATGGTGGGTGAAATCATACAGATTTCCACAAAGAAGGTTACGGTGGCCGTCGGCGGCCTCACCACCAGGACAGACCAGGGCAAGGTAGAGCGCATCGGCGCCAAAGAGTTCAGGGAGGCATCAAAGTCTGCTGCACCGCGCAAGGCGACCAGCGGCGGAGTCGCCGTGAAGGGTATGGAATCGATTTCGGAACGCAAGATGAATTTCTCTCCGCAGATAGATGTGCGTGGAGAGCGGCTGGAGAGTGCGCTGAACATAGTCACCCGCTTTATGGACGATGCCACTATGATAGGTATTTCGCAGGTGAAGATACTCCACGGAAAAGGGACGGGCGTGCTGCGTGAGGAACTCAGGAAATATTTGAAAACAATGGCGGGAGTGATTGCCGTTCACGACGAGGCTCTGGAGATGGGAGGCGCCGGAATCACTGTTGTGGAATTGGGTTAATTTATTATCTTTGCGCAGCAATTTGGTTAAGAATTTTTATCCAATCATACCAATTAATACAGTTATGAAACAAACCTTCAAGAGTTTATTGCTGTCTTTGGCAGTAATGCTTTTTGCCGTACCCGCATTTGCGCAGGTTACGACATCCTCTATCAGCGGCCACGTCACCGATAAGGACGGCGCCGTTGCGGGTGTAGCGGTTATCGCTGTTTATCAGCCTACTGCTACGGCATTCTATGCTGTTACCGACAAAAACGGTAACTATCGTATCAACAACGTTACTGCCGGCGGTCCCTACACGGTGTCTTTCCAGATGATGGGCTACCGCGAGGTAGAGAACAAGGGCGTTTATGCTCCCCTGGCCGAGACAGCCGTCATAGATGCAACTATGGAAGACGAGTCCATAAGCCTTGAGGGCGTTGTGCTCGTTGCCGAGGCAAATGATTCCGGTATGAACATCCGCCGCTCCGGCGCCGGTACATCCGTAAGTCAGAGGACGATGTCCAATATGCCTACCGTCAGCCGCAGCATGAACGATATCATGAAACTCACCCCCCAGGCATCGACTACTTCCAACGGTCTTGCCATCGGCGGTGGTAACTATCGTTCTTCTTATGTAACCGTGGACGGTGCCGCTTTCAACAATGCGTTCGGTATCGGAGGCAACCTGCCCGCAGGCGGTGCTCCCATCTCCCTGGACGCTATCGAGCAGATGAGTGTGAATATCACTCCTTTTGACGTGCGCCACAGCGGTTTCACCGGCGGTGCCATCAACGCCGTTACCAAGAGCGGTACCAACGAGTTCCACGCTTCTGTTTACGATTACTATACCTCTGACGCCGTTCGCGGCTTCAAGGTTGAGGGTACGGATCTCAACAAGTCCAAGTTCCTTGACAACACCGTCGGTTTCACCATCGGAGGTCCCATCGTAAAGAACAAACTCTTCTTCTTTGTGAACGCCGAGTACTCTTCTGACGTGGTGCCCGGTTCCAGCAAGGTGGTCAGCGACGCAGCCGGCCGTGTGGATCCCGCGTTCGTTCCCAACAGCGACGTGGTACGTCCTACCAAAGAGTTTATGGAAGAGGTTCTCAAGACGCTTGACGAAAAGTACCATTACAATCCCGGCCGTTATCAGAACTACTCTCTCAGCACTCCCGACTACAAGATAATGGGCCGTCTGGACTGGATTATCAACAGGGACAACAAATTCAATCTCCGTGTCAGCCACACTCACACGATGAATTCCAACACCCCTTCCAGCTCCGTGAACCCGATTTCTCCCAACCCTTACGACCGCAACGTTTACGGCCGTACATCTACTTACGCTCAGTTCTTCGAGTCCAGCCGCTATTATCAGGAGCAGAACTTTACCTCAGTTGCTGCCGAACTCAACAGCCGTCTGTTTGACGGCCGCGCAGCAAACCTGTTCCGCGTTACCTGGTCCCACCAGAATGAGCCCCGTTCTTTCGTAGGCGGCAACTTCCCCACAGTGGATATCCTTCAGAACTACGTTGACGCAGAAGGCAAGGACAACAAAGCCGTCCTGACCTCCTTCGGTCCCGACCCCTTCACCTATGGCAACCTGCGTGACGTCCACACCGTCGTGGCTACCGACGAGATCTCTTTCTCTGCCGGCATCAACAACTTCGTGGCTGGTCTCCAGTACGAATATGACCTGACCAAGAACGGTTATATGCAAGGTGGCCTCGGCTACTATGTTTACAACAGTTGGGAAGATTTCCTCGCAGAAGCTAAACCCGCCGCATTCGCCATCACCCACTCCAACCGTGATGACCTGGCACAGGTATTCCCTTCGTTCACTTACAACCAGTTCTCTGCTTACTTCCAGGACGAGATTGACTTCAGTGACTACTTCAAGCTCACCGTCGGTCTGCGTGCAGAAGTGCCCATCTATCCGGCAATCGCAGGCAACGAAAACAAGGAGTTCCTGACCCTTGCAGAAACCAGCCAGTCGATGAAGGGTATGAGCACTGCCGATATGCCCAAGACCACCGTCAACCTCTCTCCCCGTATCGGTTTCAACTGGGATGTCCTCAAGAACCGTTCTATGATTGTCCGTGGCGGTACAGGTATTTATACCGGCCGTATCCCGTTCGTGTGGATTGTTTCCGTTGCCGGCAACAGCAACTGCCTCCAGGCCCAGTACATCGATGCTGACGGTTCCGGTGCCAACACTCCTACTTTCCATTCGAACCTGAACGACATCCTCAAGGATATCTACGGCGGTTCGTTCAAGGCTCAGGATCTGGCTGCTCCCCAGTCAACCACCATCCTTGACAAGAACCTGAAGATGCCCACCACCTGGAAATCTTCTCTCGCCGTTGACTTCAACCTGCCTTTAGGCATCAAGGGATCTGTTGAGGGTATCTACAACTATGACCTCAACACTGTCGCTTCGCTCCGTCTCGGTTACGCCGAGGTCGACGGCGTACAGCTTCCCGGCGAACCCGACAAACGTTCTTTGTGGAGGTCCGAAAACATCAAGAACTCTATGGGCAAGACCGTGGCTCCCTACTATATCACCAACACCAATCATCACGGTCATTATTATTCAGTTACCGCCCGTCTGTCCAAGGACTTTGCAAACGGTCTCAGTATGATGGCCGCTTATACCCGCAGTGATTCTAGATCAATACAGGAAGGCTACGGTGACCAGGTTTCTTCGCTCTTCGCAGGTGGAAACTACAGCAAGAACGGCTCCAATGTTCCCGAACTCGGCCACTCCGCATTCGTATCTCCCAACCGCGTGATTGCAAACGTAAGCTACCGCATCAAAGAGGGCAGCCACTTTGCAACCACACTGGGCCTGTTCTACGAAGGCTACAACCATTGCTTCGTGGGCGGCTACTCCTACACTCGTTACTCCTACACGTTCGGTGTCCGCAGCGGTGACTATGTTAACGATGTTACCGGTGTAGGCGGCTCCCAGAACCTGCTTTACATCCCGACAAATGCCGATCTGGATAAGATGACATTCAAGGATGAAGAGAACAAGGCTGCCTTCAAGAGCTTCATCGAAGGTGACAAGTACCTCAGCGCACATCGCGGCGAGTATTCCATCCGTGGTGCAAAGATCGCTCCTTGGCAGAACCGCATCAATTTCAAACTTGCCCAGGACTTTATGTTCGACATCGCCGGCAAGACCAACACTCTCCAGCTTGGCGTGGACATCAACAATGTGGCTAACCTGTTCAACTCCAACTGGGGTCTTACCAAGCAGGTCAGCTCAGAGAATATACTTGAGATCAGCAAGGCTGACAAAGACGGTTCCTATGCCTCCAGCATTTACACCTTCAAGGCTCCCACTGTCAAGAACTACCGCAGTACGTTCAACACCTGGCAGATGCTCTTCAGTGCACGCTGGTTCTTCTAGTCTAATCTGACAATCAATAATCAAGGGCCCTTCGGGGCCCTTTTTTATTTCTGTTCGCTGTCCCGGTACTGCTTGGGAGTCACGCCGTATTTTTTCTTGAATTCCCTGTAAAAATAAGTTTTGTTGGCGAAGCCGCAGGCATACATGATCTCAAGTGCCGTCTTGTGGGAGGTCCTTAGTAGCTTCCGCGCGTTTTCCAGCCGGATGCTGCGGATGAATTCCGTGGGCGTCATACCGACTGCCGAGCGCAACTTACGATATAGCTGCATTTTGCTTAAGGCGGCCTCGGCGGCAACCATCTCGGGGGTCAGCGCCTCGTTCTCGATATTCTTGATGATGATATCGGAAATCTTTACAATAAGGTCCTTGTCTTCATTCCTGACAGTTTTCCCGGCAATCTGCTGCACTGCACTCCGCGCATCCAACCACATCGTTTCCATCAACAGCTGGCACGTTTGGAAATTCCAGACCCAGGACGGCGGCAAGCCTTTCTTCACTCTGGCTACCAACAACGGTATCACCGATATGGACAACGAGACTGACGGCAGCGTAGCAGTCGGTCAGTGGTCTCACCTCGTAGTTTCCTGGGACGGTGCTACCGGCAACATCGATATGTATGTAAACGGTGAGCTCACCAAGACTTGGGACGGCCCTTCACACAACGGTGGCAAGCACAAAGCAGGCAGCATCATCAGCGCTCCTGAGAACGAGAACGTAGAAATCGCAATCGGTTCCGACGAGACCATCAATATGAAACGTGGTGCTGACAATGCAGAGATTAAAGCTTGGGATGCGTGGTTTGCAGGTACTATCGATGAACTTGCAGTTTACAGCGCTCCTCTGACCGCCGGCCAGGTTAAGAAGCTCTACAACGCTCAGAAATAATAATTCCCTTCAGGCAGGCGGCGGCTGACCCTGCCGCCTGTCACCAATATATCACGACAATGAGAACAATCGCCGCCCTGGCCCTTGCCACCATAATGCTCTTTGCCTGCGAAAGGCAGAATCCCAGTCCGCACGAAGAAGAGTTGGCAGAGGCTATCCTTGGCTTCCCCGTAAGCCAGAAGACCATAGACCGTATAACCAATATGCCGGCCTTCCCGTAGCCCTATAAGATGCTGGACTGGAAGCAGAAAGCCATTGATTATGACAACTATGTATTTGACTGGGATGCCAGTGACGATGTCCGCCCGCTGGTATGGCTCGACAAAAGCACAAGGAATGGCAGCCAGGAGGCTTTCGGCCTCAAGACCACCGTGGGCGACAAGCGCTCCGGTCCTGACCACGAAGCCATCAACACAATGGCGGCTATAATGGGTGCAGGCCTGGTGGGAATTGACAAGGTCAATGGTGACGGACACAACTATCCCAAGATGTTGCAGAAGTATTTTGCCAGGGACGAAAGGTGGAACATTATGCTCAACAATACTGCCGGATCGGCTACGGACTGGTGGTATAATGTGCTTCCCAACCTGCTTTACTGGGGTGTCTGCGACGTGTTTCCCAATGTGGCGGGAGCCGACGAACTTCAGAGGAGCATTGCCGACCAGTTTGCCAAAGCCGACGAAACACTTGGTGACAACTACGGCTTCAGTTTCTTCAATTACTACTCGATGCACGGCTTCAGCACCAATATTCCTCATCAGGAAGATGCCGCCGCCGGTCACGCATATGTGTTGCTTCAGGCTTGGAAAAAGTTTGGAGACCAGCACTATATGGACCGTGCCATCAATGCGATGAATGTCCTCAATTCCTTGCAGCAGAGCCGTTTCTACGAGATACTGATGCCCTTCGGCGCCTATTGTGCCGCCTGGCTGAACACCTATAAGGACACCGGTTACGACCTTGGCAAAATAATCAGCTGGTCATTTGACGGTTCGCGGGGCCGCTGGGGCTGGGGCGTGATTTGCGAGCGCTGGGGCGATTATGATGTCTATGGACTCCAGGGCAGTATAACCGACGGCGGAGGCTATGCTTTCCAGATGAACTGCTACGAGATGGCCTGGCCGCTGGTGCCTATGGTAAAGTACGCTCCCGAGTATGCCACCGCGATTGGCAAATGGATGTTGAACAATGCCAATGCATCACGACTGTTTTTCCCTTTGGAAATAGACGACGCACACCAGGCTTGTCCCGAACTTAAAAACATCACCGACAATATAATAGGCTACGAAGGCCTGCGTAAGACCGACCGCTATGGCAAGGTGGCTGCCATACCGGTTGCAGAGGGAGACGGCCCCTCCTGGAGTGCCGGCAACCCTGCCAGCACGATGTTCAGCCTTTACAGCACGTCGCCCGTCGGGATATTCGGTTCCATCATCTCCACAACAGACGTAGAGTACATACTCTCCCTTGACTGCAACGCCACCGACTTCTACGCCGACCGTCGCTATCCGTGCCACCTCCTCTACAACCCTTATGAAGAAGAGAAGGCCGTGACCTACCGCTGTGCCGGCGCCTGCGACCTTTTTGATGCGGTTGGCTGCGATTTCGTAAAGAAGAATGCCAGTGGGACTATGAGCGTCACCATTCCCGCCGGCGGATCTGTCCTGCTGTACGAATTGCCCGTGGGTACGACACTGTACTACATAGGTACCCGTATAGGCACCAAGGATGGCTTGATCATTTCCAAATAGTTCCGGGGATTATTTCAGCCTTACCAATATCGGCAGGTGGTCGCTGTAGCCGCCGGAGAAAGTATTCCCGTCCCAGCTGCGGAAGGGTTTGCCGCCGCGCATCATAAAGTTGCGCTGGAAGATGTGTGCCCAGAACCGCTTGTCAAACTTGTCGATGGCAAGCCCCTTGGCATCGGGATAGCCTGCCGCGGCGGGAAGCAGGTTGCGGCTCACTATTATGTTGTCGAAAAGAATCCAGTTATGGTTGTGGATGCTGGTTCCCAGGCCCGCCTTGTACATCGCCCACATAGGGTTGAAATATTCGCCCTCCTGCACTTCGCCGATGCGCTCGCGGGCCCGCAGCAGTTCGCTGAGCGAAGGCTCGTCGGGAGTGTCGTTCATATCGCCCATTACCACCACCTTGATGCCGGGAAATTTCTTCCTCATTCCGGCGGCGTGGTCGCGCACAGTTTCGGCTCCGGCGCGGCGGAATCCCTGGGAGGCGTAAACGCCGCCGCGGCGTGAAAGCCAGTGGCACACGTAGAAACAGAACATTTCACCTTCAAGCCTGCCCCACACCGCAAGGATGTCACGTCCTATGTATTCGCGGCCGCTTCTTAGCTGCAGTTTGACAGGTTCGCTGCCTGCCAGTTTAAAGCGGTCGGGGCGGAAGAAGAGGGCAACATCCACGCCGCGGGCATCCTTGCTGTCGTAGTGGACATAGCGGTAGCCTGCTGGCTGCATCCGCCGCTGGCTCAGGAGATCTTCAAGTACGGTGTCATTCTCCACCTCGGATACCCCCACAATAGCGGGGTACCCGCCCGGCAGAGCGGCTACGGCGGCAAACACGTTGCTGAGGTTGTTCAGTTTAGTCTGATATTTGACGGTGTCCCAGCGCCTGTCACCCAGAGGGGTGAACTCTTCATCGTCTATCTGTGCGTTTTTGGTGGTGTCATAAAGGTTCTCCAGATTGTAGAACATTATGTTGAGACTGGCCGCCATTGAGATAATTATCGTAACTTTACGGCAAATTTATGAATAATATCTTATGTCTGAAATAAAGGATATCAATTTGTGGGAGTCGGGGGCACGCAAGATAGACTGGGTGCGGGCACATATGCCCTTGCTTAACGACATCGAAGAGCAATTCTCATCAGAAAAGCCGTTTGCCGGGGTCAAGGTGGCCGTTTCTGTGCATCTGGAGGCCAAAACCGCCTATCTGTGCCAGGTGCTGGCCGCAGGCGGGGCAGAGGTCTATGCCGCCGCCAGCAACGTGCTCTCTACACAGGACGACGTTGTGGCTGCCCTGGTCAAGGGTGGCGTGAATGTATTCGCTGTGCACGGCGAGAGTCCTGAAGAGTATGACCGCCACATACGCTGCATAGTGGAGCCGGGCCCCAACGTGATAATAGATGATGGCGGCGACATCGTGAGTATGATCCACAGCGAATATCCGCAGCTGATTCCCAATGTCTGGGGCGGCTGTGAAGAGACCACCACCGGCATAAACCGCCTTCTGGCGCGGGCCCGTCGCGGCGAGTTGAAATTCCCTATGGTAATGGTGAACAATGCCGAGTGCAAATATCTCTTTGACAACCGTTACGGAACCGGTCAGAGCGTGTGGGACGGCATAATGCGCACCACCAACCTTATCGTGGCCTCCAAGACCGTGGTAGTGGCCGGCTACGGCTGGTGCGGCAAGGGGGTTGCGATGCGGGCCAAGGGCCTGGGCGCCAGCGTCATCGTTACCGAAATCGACCCCATCAGGGCGATGGAAGCGGTGATGGACGGCTTCAAGGTGATGACTATGGACGATGCGGCGCCGCTCGGCGAACTGTTCATCACCGTCACCGGTTGCTGCGACATTATCTGCGAACGCCACTTCCGCTCTATGAAAGAAGGTGCCATCTGCTGCAACGCAGGTCACTTCGACGTTGAGGTGGACGTCGCCTGCCTGCGCAGGATCGCCACCGAAACCAAGGTGGCCCGCAATAACATCGAAGGGTTCAAGGTAGACGGCAAGTGGATTTATCTGCTTGGCGAAGGACGTCTGGTGAATCTGGCCGCAGGCGACGGGCATCCCGCCGAGATTATGGATATGAGTTTCGCCATCCAGGCACTCTCTGCAGCCTATATAGTGCGCAACAAGGGAATGCTGCCTTCGACCCTGCTGGTGGTCCCCGAAGAAATAGACAAGTTTGTGGCCCGCAAACGGCTGGCAGCCTGGGGTGTGACCATCGACACCCAGACGGAGAAGCAAAAGGCTTATTTGGAAAACTGATGCGCTATAAATATCTGGCATTCGATATAGACGGTACCCTGATAGACACGCAGGATACATTTACATACTCCTTCGCCCGCACAATACTCGACTTGAAGGGAGCGGTCGTTCCTCCTGCAGAACTCGTGCGTTATTTCGGCCTGCCCAGTGTGACCGGTATAGATATGGTAGGCTTTCCCGATCCCGACAGGGCGCTGGAACTCTGGGAGAAATACTACCGTGAGATGGCGCCTTCCAAGAGCCGGCCGTATCCAGGCGTGCACGAGGCGCTCTGTAAGATTGCCGCAGCGGGTATCAGGATGGGGGTGATTACCTCCCGAAGCCGTGACGAATTCGATTATGACCGTAACCTGAATCCCTGGAGACACTGGTTGGAGACGGTAATCTGTGCCGATGACACTGTGCTGCACAAGCCAGACGGCGAACCGGCGGAGGCCTTCGCCGCAGCCGCAGGTGTCGATGCGCGGGATTGTCTCTATGTGGGAGACACCCTGATGGACTCCCTGTGTGCAGCCAATGCCGGAATGGACTTTGCCCTGGCCGACTGGCGGGGCGACGCTGCCGCCATCCCCGCCACATTCCGCTTCTGCTCTGCTGAGGAAATGCTGAAGATCATACTCGGTGGCCGGGCCTGATGGCCGTCTCCGTGTCTGTCCGAGCCCGGTTTTGACAACGCTAAGCAAGCCGGACTGCCGTAGAATGAGCTGGGGCATATCGTGGTGCTTTGCATGTTTGGTCGCAGAGCGTAGGAAATGCCGAAGGATACATATCTGTAATCCGTTGAGAATGTGAAAAATCGGTGTTAAAAATTTTGGTCGAAAAGTTTAAAAAATCCGCAAATATTTTTGCTGGTTTGAAGAATTTGTATACCTTTGCAGTCCCCAAATTCGCCACCATAGGCGGTATGGGATTGATAATCAGATACTTAGAAATTATTTAAATAACAAGACAATGTTAACACCTAAAAAAACCAAATTTAGAAGGCAGCAGAAAGGCCGTATGAAAGGCAATGCGCAGAGGGGAAACCAACTCGCTTTCGGTTCATTTGGTCTTAAGACAATGGAATGCTGCTGGCTCACCGGCCAACAGATAGAGGCAGCCCGCCAGGCTATCGCACGTCATATGAAACGTGAAGGTAATCTGTGGATCCGCGTATTCCCCGACAAGCCTTACACCAAGAAGCCCGCTGAGGTCCGTATGGGTAAGGGTAAGGGTAATCCCGAAGGCTTTGTGGCTCCCATCACTCCCGGCCGCATCATATTCGAGGCTGAGGGCGTTCCCGCACAGATCGCAAAAGAGGCTTTGGAACTCGGTGCCCAGAAACTCCCCATCGCTTGCAAGTTTGTTGTAAGAAGGGACTATGTTGAATCAATGAATTAAAGAGAATAGAAATGAAAGCTAAAGAAATTCGCGAGATGTCTCTGAAAGATCTCGAAGAGAGAATCGAGACCGAGAAGCAGAATCTTTCTGTTACCAAGATGAATCACGTCATCTCCCCGCTGGACAACACTTCGGTGATTGCCAAATCACGTCGCGACATCGCACGTATGATCACTATTCTCGAAGAGAGGAAAAAGGCAGAAAACAA
>JAEEGL016868870.1_pt1 | contig 14043 bp, 13 predicted proteins | sample 9134231 | NCBI WGS metagenome assembly JAEEGL01 (sample SAMN16246548, study PRJNA631951) | gut metagenome | biome: gut microbiome; feature: rumen; material: fiber-attached | host: Bos | place: Iran: Karaj | collected 2018-10
AAATGGAAGTTAATTCGCTACACTCATGGAAGTTAAAATGGACAATAGTAAACGAAGCTGCTAGCATCCAAGGCTATCGTCCAGCACGAAGTGCTTTACTTCCAGCCAGCAACGCTGGCGTAACTTCCTATTTAACTTCATAGATGCTTTAGCACCATGGCGCGCGGTTAAGCGCGGAGCATCTTATAACTTCGAAACTTAAATCAAAATATATAAATTCAAAATCAAAATTCCAAAACTCAATAAGCTATGAAACAGACAACAAAGAATTGGATGGGTGCTGCTCTTCTCATTTTGGGCAGCAGCGCAGTTACCGGTGCTGTTGTTAGAGGCACGGCATCGAACAGTCAACCTCTCTCTCCCGAACCAATGGCAGTTCCTGCCACTCCGGTTGCTCCTGCAGGCGGTTATGTCGATTTGACTTCGGCTGCCGAGAGTGCTGTGGGTTCTGTAGTATATATTAAGGTAACGCAGACGGGCAAGACGCAACGTGTTCAGATTCAAGACCCGTTCAGCGACTTCTTTGGCGACTTCTTCGGCTTTGGCGGCAGGGGTGGACAACCTCAGCAGCGCGAATACAAGCAGCCCGACCGTCATGCTGCAGGCAGTGGCGTCATCATATCGAACGACGGCTACATCGTGACGAATAATCATGTGGTTGGCGAGGCTGATGCTATCGAGGTGAAGCTGAATGACAATCGTGAGTTCAAGGGTCGCATTATCGGTTGTGATGCTACGACCGACCTTGCGCTCATCAAGATTGATGCTAAGGACCTGCCTGCCATCAAGATTGGCAACAGCGACGACCTGAAGCTTGGACAATGGGTGCTGGCAGTCGGCAATCCCTTCAACCTGACCAGTACCGTTACGGCAGGTATCGTCAGTGCAAAGGCTCGTACACTTGGTGCAAACGGTATCGAGAGCTTCATCCAGACCGATGCTGCCATCAATAGCGGTAACTCGGGTGGTGCGCTCGTCAACGAACGCGGCGAACTGGTGGGCATCAATGCTATGCTCTACAGCCAGACGGGCAGTTACAGCGGTTATGGCTTTGCCATTCCTACCTCTATTATGAATAAGGTTGTGGCTGACCTCAAAGTATATGGCACCGTACAGCGTGCTATCCTCGGTGTTCAGGGCATGGACGTCTCGAACTGGATTGACAGTGAGAAGGCTAAGGGCAACGACCCCGACCTCGATGTGGTGGAAGGCGTTTATGTGGATAAGGTGAGTGATGCAAGTGCTGCCGAAGAGGCTGGCCTGGAGAAAGGCGACGTCGTGACTGAATTCGATGGAAAGAAAGTCACAAAGATGTCTGAACTGCAGGAAGCTATTGCCCAGCATCGTCCTGGCGACAAGGTGAGCATCACCTACAAGCGCGGCAAGAAGGAGCATAAGGTCAACGTTACGCTGAGGAATACGCAGGGCACTACGAAAGTGATGGAAGAGGTTGACCTCGACCAGATGGGCGTTGCTCTCAAACCAATCAGCGAAGAGGAACAGAAGTCGCTCAGCATCGATTATGGCTTGACGATTACTGCAATCAGGAACGGCAAGATGAAGACAGCCGGAGCAGCCAAGGGTACCATCATCCTGCAAGTCAACGACCAGAAGATGAAGACGGTAGAGGATTGGGAAGAAGCAGTGAAGAGTGCTAACCAAAGCACAGACCGCACACTCTGGATTAAGGCTATCACGCCAAGCGGCCGCAAGGTAAGCTACGTGATTGAACTGGACGAATAAAAAACTTTAATCTTTAATCTTTAATCTTAAATCCTAAAATCCTTAATCTTTAATCCTAAAATCCCCGAATCCTTTGCGGGTTCGGGGATTTTTCGTATCTTTGCGCCCGATAATACCTAACCTTCATGAATATAACAAAGTTAATTATATGTTGTGGCCTGCTCAGTTTGTTTGCTCTGCAGCCCGTTGAAGCAAAGCGGAAGAAAGTCGTCCAGAAGCCTGTCTATATGATTGGCGTGGGCATTTCACTTGTTGACTCGATGGTCTTCATCACCGACATGCAACTTGTTGACAGTGTCACCATAGAGAAGAAGACGAAATTCCTGATGGACCGTCAACTCTATTCCTTCCAGTTGCAGCACTATCTGGAAGCAGCATATAAGAGCGGACCATACGTGCCATGCGTCTTCTACAGTCCCAAAAGGAAGAAGATGGAACGCCAATATCTGTCTCTCCACAAACGTTATGTTCAAAATAAAGACCTGCGAATGGTGTTGGTCGATATCAGCCAATTCCGCTTCAAAGCAGCAGAATATGTGGAGGTGGAGGAATGAAGCGTTACTATTATAAGATAGGTGGACATTCGCTTGTGGTCAATTTCGTTGATGAAACAAACGACGACCAGCTCATCCCATCGTTTGCTCCGTTCCGTTTGGAAGAAGAACCGGAAGCGCCTCTCTTCAAGATGACCGTAGATGATCATCTCGAATGGCAGGAAGATGGCGAAGAGATTGGTGTGTTCGATTGTGGAGGCTGCAATCATGGTGTGTATCGCATGCCGGATGGCGGCTATCAATATGCAGTTCATGACATTAACGATGTCCTTTGCAGCCGTATGCGAAGCAATAAGGACTTCTCCGAATGTCAGGTCTCGCTCTTCGGAGAGACTTGGGTGCAACGCAACTACGGCCTGAACAATGCCTTGATGATGGCTTATGCTTTCGCTGCAGCCCAAATGGGCACGATGCTCATGCACGCTTCTGTCATTCGATGCGATGGCAAGGGTTATCTCATGACTGCTCCAAGCGGTACGGGCAAAAGTACACATACGCGCCTATGGTACGACAATGTTCCCGGTTGCGACCTCATGAACGACGACAATCCTGTGGTTCGGGTCATCGACGGACAAGCCATCGTTTATGGCTCTCCCTGGAGCGGAAAGACGCGTTGCTACCGAAACATTCAAGCCCCGATAGGAGGTCTGGTTCGTATTCAGCAACGACCAGAGAACTCGATTCGTAAGCTCAGTACCGTCGAGGCATTCTGCAACCTCTTGCCAGCCATGAGCAATATGAAGTGGGACGAGCGCGTCTATAAAGGTGTTTGTGATGGCATAAGCGAACTCATCCGAATCGTCGGAATGTATGAACTTGGTTGCCTTCCCAATGCGGAAGCTGCTATCCTTTGCCACGACACAATAGCAGGGAAGGATTAAAGATTAAGGATTAAGGATGAGGGATGAGGGATGAGCAACGGTCTTAAATCTATAATCAAACGCATGACCCGTGTTTTGATGACCCCTTGGCGAAGGCGTTATCAGAAACGGAATGGAACGACCTCCAATCAGCCTCGTCACGAACTTCCAAACGATGCTTGGCTGGGCGAAGTGTCGCAGATGCTACGAGAGGGCAAACCCTATGCTATCTATGTCAAGGGCTTTAGTATGCGACCTTTCATCGAGCATACGCGCGACCGTGTCTTCCTCGAAAAGCGCAACAGCTATAATGTAGGCGATGCTGTGCTTGCACAAATTGCTCCAGGGCATTATGTCCTGCATCGCATCATCGAAAAGCAAGGCGAGAACCTGACCCTTCAGGGCGACGGCAATTTGAAAGGAGTGGAACTTTGCAAAGAAAGTGATGTGAGCGGTGTCGTGACGCAATACATTCGTCCCAATCGCATCATCCCTGCCAACGACCCAAAACTGATTCGTCGCATCAAATTGTGGCGAATATTGAAACCATTCAGAAGAGTATTACTATTCATTTATAAGGCAATAATATGAGAATCAAGAAAGGATTTGAGCTGCGAGACGTTTGTGGAGAGCACATCATCGTGGCTTATGGAATTGAGAATATCGACTTCAACAAGGTCATTAGCCTGAACGAATCGGCTACTTACCTTTGGAAAAACGTTGTCGATAAAGACTTCGACGTCGAGACAATGGCTTCCTTGCTTCAACAGGAATATGAAGTCGATGCTGAAACGGCAAAACGTGATGCTCAGACATTACTCGACGAATGGACGAAAGTAGGACTGACGGAGTAGTCCATAGTTTATAGTTCATAGTTCATAGTTCATAGTTCTTAGTTCTAGTTATGCTCTTGGAATTCCTGCAGGATATGGGCGATACGTTGAGGTTGCCTGTCACGTTCGTCATTATTGAGTTCATCGGCACTTTCGCCTTTGCAATCTCTGGCGTTCGTCTTTCCTCGACCAAGCATTTCGACATCTTCGGAGCTTGGATTGTGGGTATGGCAACTGCTATTGGCGGCGGCACGATTCGCGACCTCATGCTGGGCGTCAATCCGTTTTGGATGACGAATGGCAGCTATTTCGTCTGTTGTGCCCTGGCCGTCTTGGCTGTAGGAATGTTCGGCAAGTACATCATCCACCACAACTATACTTGGTTCATCTTCGACACCATCGGTCTTGCGCTCTTCAATGTGGTTGGCCTCGAAAAGGCACTTACATTCGGGCATCCCTATTGGGTAGCAATCACGATGGGAGCTGTGACTGGAGCTGGTGGCGGCATCATTCGCGATGTCCTGATGAACGACGTTCCGCTCATCTTCCGTAGCGAGATTTATGCCCTTGCTTGTGTGGCTGGCGGGGTGGCTTACGTCGCTTGTCTTGAGCTTGGATTGAGCGTAGAGATAAGTGCCTTGCTCAGCTCGTTCATCGTCATTCTCATCCGCTGTCTGGCAGTCAAGTTCCATTGGCAACTGCCTGTTCTGAAGGGCGAAAGCGACTCCTCCAAGAGCGAAGGGAGCATCCTTCGCATCCTCATCCTTCTGTTGTCTGTCGTCAGTTGTCCGTTGTCAACTAATGCCCAGACCCAGCAAATCTTCAACCGAAACATCAAGACGCTCACCTTAACCGTCGATGACGACCCCACTTTGCCGCCATATCTCCTTTATGCAAGCCGTCAGTATATCGACATCGAATGGGACGAGATGAGTCACGATTACAAGCGCTATCGTTACCATATTGATCATTGTGATTGGGATTGGAACGTGACAGATGGCATCTTTGAGAGTGACTACCTTGAAGGCCTGAACGACCAACTTGTCGAAGATTTCGAGAAAAGCTTTAACACCACCCAAATCTATACGCACTACAAGCTTCGTGTTCCCTCGAAAGAGATTCGTTTGCGCTTGAGCGGCAACTATCGTGTTCTCATTTACGAAGAGGACGAGGAAGATACGCCCGTTCTGGAAGCCCGCTTCTGCATATATGAACGCGAGGCTGGCATCATCGCCCAGCTGAGCAGCAATACCGATATCGACTTCAACGACCGTCACCAGCAAATGACGCTTTCCGTCGGCTACGGAAGCCTTGCTGTTATCGACCCAGAACAGGAACTGAAGGTTGTCGTCATGCAGAATCGTCGTTGGGACAGTAGGGTTGAAGGTCTTGTTCCGAACGTCCGTAAGCCTAACGGAATCGAGTTTACGCACAATCGCAATCTCATCTTCCCAGCTGGAAACGAATATCATCGTTTTGAGATTCTTGACGTGCACAGAACGGCAACTGGAGTGGACCGCATCGATTGGTTTGAGCCTTATTATCATGCAACGCTCTTCCCTGCCGTGATAGACCATTCATATAGCTATACAGAGGACCAGAATGGCGTTTATGTGGTCAGGAGTTCAGACAATTATGATGATTGGACAACGGCAGAATACGTGGTCGTACACTTCTTCCTCGAGAGTCCTCGATTGGAAGGTGGCGATGTGTATGTGAGCGGCTGGTGGGCAGGCCAGACGTTCAACCCCGATTGTAAGATGGAATACGATGAAGCCCGCGAATGCTATCATGCAGCCATCCTGCTGAAGCAAGGCTACTACAGCTACGAATTCATCCAACAGGACGGCTTGATGCAGCGTACGATGGGCAGCTTCTATGAGACCGAAAACGAGTATGAGGTGCTGGTCTATTTTCGTCAGCAGGGAGCTCGTTATGATCGTCTCTCGGGCTATAGGCTCATGCACAATACAAGGTGATTTTGTGACAGTCACGTTAACTCGCCCGACTTAACACGTTAACTCGCCCGACTTAACACGTTACGTTTCTAAAGCTCCAGTGCGGGGCTCTCGTTTCCGTAGCGGTCGAGGGCTGTGATGGCGAGATGATAGCCACGATAATAAGCGCTAAGCAGGCTGTAGGTGTAGTTTGTGTCGTAAGTTACTCTGACGATATTTTTCGGATTGCTCGTATCGACTGGCAGCTTCTTGCTGGCATAAATTACAAACCTGCAATTCTCCGTTTCCGTCGTCCACTCAATCTTTTCATTGACGCCGCCAACTCTTTCCTTCGATACGAGCCAAGGCTTCTGAGGCTTCGATGTGCTTTGCCAAGTCATTGGAGGCAGCAGGGCAGGGTAGGGATAGAAGGTCTTCTGCAGATAATCGTAGATGCCTTTCGTGTTGTCGGTCAGGAACTGGCTGCGGAAATAAGCTTGTCCGCCCAGTCCCATCTGCCTGAGGTAGCAGAGCTCTCGCTGGATGATGCCCCAATCCCAGTCTTTCTCTTTTGGATGGAGGAAATAGATGCCGAGTCCAGGAGCAACTGTCCGACCATAGTCATGCTCCTTCCAATCAACGGCGAACGGGTAGAAGTGGTCGCCCTGGAAGTACATCATCGGCAGAAGCATGTCCATGATGCCCTCGCGAAACCAGCCTTGAGCGTCCTGATAAACTGCTCCCAGTGCTGACCAGCCCTTAGCCGAGTAGCGACTCAGGTCTTTGTATTTGCCTACAGGAGAGCAACTTACGCGTACCCAAGGCTTGATGTCTTTCACAGCTTCATAGGCGTCTCGAACCATTCTGGTGATGTTCTGCTCTCGCCATGACCGCTTGCTCTGGCCGTTTCCATACTTCTTGAAGGTGGCCGCATCTGCAAAAGACTCAGGATTCTCTGGGTAGCGAATGTAGTCGAAGTGTATGCCATCAACATCATAACCTATTACAATCTCCTTGCAAAGCTTGGTGAGATAGGCAGAAGAGCCTGGCAAACCTGGGTCGAGATAGTATTGGTCGCCATGCTTCTTCAGCAGTTCGGGATGTGTCTTGAACAGGCTCCGCTTGCCCATCTTCTTGGCGTTTTCTATCTTGAAGGCAGGCACGGTGACTATCCAGGCATGAAGTTCCATCCCGCGTTTATGGGCTTCCTCGATAGCGAAGGCAAGCGGGTCGTAGCCAGGGTCGCGGTCGAAAGTGCCGGTCAGGCAGACATCCCAAGGCTCTATTTCGCTCGGATAGATGACTGAGCCGCGAATCCTGGTCTGCAGGACCACCGTATTGATGCGGCAGGCCTGTAGCTGGTCGAGCAACTCGCAGAGTTCTTCCTTCTGAGCCTCCCTGTTTATTGCATTTGTGGCCCTCGTCTTCGGCCAGTCTAAGCCCATGATTGTGGTCAGCCAAACTGCTCTGACCTCATATTTAGGCGCAAGAGGGGAATACAGATAAGGGAGCAGATTTTCGTCATCCTCAATGGCTGGGGTGATGGTTTTGGGTAGGAAATCGCTCTTCTTATGTAGGCTCTGTGCCTCAGAAAAAGTGCTGAAAAGGGAGGCAAAGAGGTATATAATAATATATAATGTATGTTTCATGCCACAAAGATACGAAAAAAGTGAAGAATTAAGAGTGTTGAATGAAGATTTTTTTGTAACTTTGTAGCATCAAAAGAACATCTTACATCAGACATCTTACATCTTACGTCCTATTATGGTCACATTTTGTATAGCGTTGGCTCTGTTGGTGCTCGGATATTTTATCTACGGCACATTTGTGGAGAAAGTGTTCGGCGTTGACCCGAATCGCAAAACGCCTTGCTACACGAAGCAGGATGGAGCCGACTACATCCCGATGCCTACTTGGAAAGTCTATACGGTCCAGTTCCTCAATATAGCAGGCACAGGACCAATCTTTGGCGCCATGATGGGCGTCCTCTATGGACCTGCTGCCTTCCTTTGGATAGTCTTCGGATGCATCTTGGGCGGTGCCATGCACGACTATATGGCCGGCATGATAAGCATTCGACGTGACGGAATGGGTTTGCCAGAGATAATCGGTGACGAACTAGGCAGCGTTTGCCGATTGGTGATGCGAGTTGTGTCGCTTGTCCTGATGATTTGCGTCGGAGCCAGCTTCGTGCTGATACCGGCAGGATTGATGGAACAGTTGACACTCAGGCTGTTCGATGTGGCCGATACCAACCTGATTTGGACGGTCCTGATTCTTGTCTTCTATCTGGCTGTAACCATCTTTTCCATCAGCAAAGTCATTGGAAACATCTATCCCATCTTCGGCGCGGCACTGCTCATCATGGCCGTGCTCATCGGTTTCGGCATCTTTACGCACGAAGGCAACATTCCCTCTTTTGCCGAAGCATTCAGCGACCATTATCCTGTCAGCTATACGCCTCTCTTCCCGGGCCTCTTCATCACGATTGCCTGCGGAGCCGTAAGTGGCTTCCACGCCACGCAAAGTCCTATGATGGCGCGTTGCATCAAGAACGAGAAGTATGGGCTTCGTTGCTTCTACGGAGCGATGGTGACCGAAGGTGTGGTTGCCCTCATTTGGGCTGCAGCTGCGATGAAGTTCGTCGATATGCTCGATATAGCAGGCAGCACACCTTATGAAAAGCTTTACAACGCCATGACTGCTTGTGGAACGGCTAAGATGAATCCAGGTCTTTTGGTTGAACGGATGTGCAACGACTGGTTGGGCAATGCAGGACTGGTGCTTGCCGTGCTTGGCATCGTGGCAGCCCCCATGAGTACTGGCGGCAGTGCTTTCCGAGCAGCTCGCATGATTGTGGCCGACTTCAGTCACTATGACCAGAAGCCACTCGTCAAACGTCTCATCCTCACAGCCCCTCTCTTTGCTGTAGCCATTGCCATGCTGAACGTCAGCAGCTTCAAGGTTTTGTGGCTCTACGTCTCTTGGTTCAATCAAGTCTTGGCGACTTTCACTTTCTTTACAATCGCGCATTTCCTGAAGTCTCGGACCGACGGAAAAGGCATCTTGCCCGGTTGGTCGTGGCTGATAGCCTACTTCCCCGCAGTCTTCATGTGTGCTGTGAGTGCTTGCTTCATCCTTATAGATAAAGAGAACGGCTTTGGCATGGACACGACTATGGGTTATATAATAGGTGGAGCATTTACCTTCATCGTGTCCCTTTTGTTTTTGATTAAGAATCTAAAACCATGATAACATTCTCGGTTTCCTTAGTTTGCCTGCTCATTGGCTATTTAATCTATGGAGCAATTGTTGAGCGAGTGGTTCGTCCAAGCGCTTCGACTCAGATGCCTTGCTACACCAAGCGAGACGGCGTGGACTTCATCCCAATGCCAGCTTGGCGAGTGTTCTTGATACAATTCCTCAACATCGCAGGTACAGGCCCTATCTTCGGAGCCATCATGGGCATTCTCTATGGACCGGCTGCCTACCTTTGGATAGTGCTTGGATGCATCTTCGCAGGAGCAGTCCACGACTACCTATGTGGCATGATATGTATCAGGCAGGGAGGCGTCTCGTTGCCTGAGATAATTGGTAACGAGTTGGGCGACGGAATGCGAATTGTGATGCGAGTCGGAGCCCTTGTACTCTTGGTTCTGGTTGGCGCAGTCTTTGTGACAACGCCGGCTTCCTTGCTCGACAACATGACACCCGACCGAGGCTGGCTCTTCTCGAATGGCTTCTGGCTGACCGCTATCTTCCTCTACTTCATCCTTGCTACGCTTTTGCCAATCGACAAGCTCATTGGCAGAGTTTATCCTGTCTTCGGACTTGCCTTGCTTGTGATGGCAGTTGGCATCTGCTGGGGTATCTATACGAAAGAGGGTTGGATGCCGGAGATTATGGATGAACCTTTTGTGACGCATCACCCGAAAGGCTTGCCCATCTTCCCGCTCCTTTGCATCACAATTGCCTGTGGCGCGATTAGTGGCTTTCACGGAACCCAGAGCCCGCTCATGGCTCGATGCCTCACCAGCGAACGCCTTGGGCGACCAATCTTCTACGGAGCCATGATAACCGAAGGAGTTGTGGCACTCATTTGGGCAGCAGCAGCAATTAAATTCGCAAGCATGTTGCCTGGGGAAGAAGGAGCCACAGCCTACCAGAAACTTGCCGCCTTGGGCAATCCAGCCATTGTGGTCAAGGAGATTAGCGTAGGTTGGATGGGAGCCGTAGGAGCTGTTCTTGCCATACTTGGAGTAGTGGCAGCGCCCATTACGAGTGGCGACACAGCCTTCCGCAGTGCCCGACTCATCGCAGCCGACTTCCTGCACATCAGTCAGAAGAACATCTGGAAGCGTCTCATGCTATGCCTGCCGCTTTTTGCCATCACAACAGGCCTGTTCTTCATTGACTTTGGCGTACTATGGCGCTACTTTGCTTGGACCAATCAAACTCTTGCCTGCATCATGCTTTGGGCAGCAGCAGTTTGGCTCGCAAAGCATAGGAAGTTCTACTGGATAGCGTTCATGCCAGCCCTCTTCATGACAGTCGTAAGCGTCAGTTACATCATGACTGCTCCAGAAGGCTTCCGCCTTTCGCTCGAGATTGGTCTTACAGCTGGACTTGTCATGATGGTCTTGCTGGCTATTCTCTTTGAGAGATTTATTCATCATAATACTAACCCCTAATTTATTAACATTATGAAAAAAATCTTTATTGCGTTGCTTCTTGCAACATTCACTCTCAGTGCTTCAGCACAGTTCGAGAAGGGTACGAAGTATGTAAATGCTTCATTGAGTGGCTTTGGCCTAAGTTATTCTAAGCAGCCAGGTTTCTGCATGAACATTGAAGCAGCAGGCGGTTATTTCTTCGTAAACAACTGGATGGTGAAAGGCCTTATCGGTTGGGATCATGTAGCTGGTTCGAATCAGTTCGACTTGGGTGCTGGTGTCCGCTACTACATGCAGGACCATGGTTTCTTCTTCGGAACTGGTATCAAGTATGGTCTTGTAGGTGTAAGCGGTGGTGATTTTGGAGAATCAAGCGTTCTTCACAATGTCTATCTGCCCCTCGAAGCTGGTTACTGCTTCTTCCTGAACGATCATGTTACATTGGAGCCATCGCTCTATGTTGACATGTGTTTCAATCACTTCAAGGAAGCTACCAAGGTCGGCTTGAAACTGAGCTTTGGCTACTATTTCTAAGCAATTAAGAATTAAAATGAAAAGAGGCGGGCATTGCTGCTCGCCTCTTTCTTTTGTTCCGTTACTCCTCCCTTTTGGGAGATAGAAGGGGGAGGATTAGTTATTCTCGGGACGGAGTTTACGAACCGTTTCTGCTGTGCGCCACATCTCTGAGTCGTGCAGAGCAGCCAGTTCCTTCTCCAGACCCACGCGGTAGTCGGGCTTTGAGTTGGCATCGATGCTGATCTGAGCTTCGTTGCCACACTTCACACTTGCATAGAGTTGTTCTACGACGGGCTTGATTGCATCGTGGAAGCGGGGGAACCAGTCGAGGGCACCGCGCTGTGCTGTAGTAGAGCAGTTAGCGTACATCCAGTCCATACCCTTCTGTGCGAAGAGAGGCATGAGGCTCTGTGTCAGTTCCTCTACGGTCTCGTTGAAGGCCTCGGAAGGTGTGTGACCGTTCTCGCGGAGCACTTCGTACTGAGCCAAGAGCAAACCCTGAATGGCACCCATCAGAGAGCCGCGCTCGCCAGTGAGGTCAGATGTTGCCTCGCGCTGGAAAGTGGTCTCGAAGAGATAACCTGAACCGATACCGATGCCGAGGGCAAGTGTGCGGTCCAGAGCACGACCGGTAGCATCGTTATAGACTGCGTAAGAGCTGTTCAGACCACGACCTTCGAGGAACATGGTGCGCAGGCTTGTGCCGCTACCCTTCGGGGCAACCATGATGACGTCGATGTCCTTAGAGGGCACGCAACCAGTGCGATCGTTCCAAGTAATTGCGAAGCCATGAGAGAAATAAAGAGCCTTGCCGGGAGTGAGGTACTTCTGCAGAGTGGGCCATACGCTCATCACAGCTGCATCGGAAAGCAGACACATCACGATGGTACCCTTGTCGGCAGCCTCTTCGATGGAGAAGAGCGTCTCGCCTGGAACCCATCCGTCGGCCTTTGCCTTCTCGAAAGTCTTGCCCTGACGCTGGCCTACAATCACGTTGAAGCCGTTGTCGCGCAGGTTGCAAGCCTGACCGGGACCTTGCACGCCATAACCGATGACGGCGATGGTTTCGTCCTTCAGAATCTCACGAGCTTTCTCCAGAGGGAACTCTTCGCGTGTCATAACCTCCTCGATGACACCGCCAAAATTCATTTTTGCCATAGTATTTGAATTTATTAATTTTGAATTTTGAATTATTCTTATTCCGCGTTATCCTTTTTCAATTCGGCTGCAAAGGTACGAAAATTCTCCCTCACCTGCAAGAGATAAGGGAGAAAGTTGTAGAGTTTTCTCATTTCCTCCCCTCGGGGAGGCAGGAAGGGGGCTTTACTCGAGGCCCTGAATCGTTTCCTCGTTCCTAATCACCTCGATGGCGTCGGCCTGGGCTTTGCGACTAGGTACGAGGTTGAACTCGGCTACGCTGCGGAGGTTCTTGAACTCCAGACCCGGTGTCCAGCGCACGTTGACATCCTTAATCTTCTGAGCGTTGAACTCGTCGGTGGTGTCAGCGCCTTCGCAAGCAAGTTCTACATGGAAGCTGCCGAGGTCGCCCAGAACGACTTTGTTGCCTCCAAGCAGCTGTTCGCGCAGACAAGCCACCGCATCAGTCAGGATACCTTTCACGGTACCCTTCGAGAAGGGCGAGTTGTGGTCGGCGATGTGCTTGCAGAAAGCGTCCAGGTCGAGGTTCTCGTGAATCTGAGCTGTGCCGTAGGCCTTGGTGGAGTAAGTCTGCTCCGTCTTCTTCGTGCCAGGTTTGCACGACATGATTGCGATACTGTAATTGATCATAGCATTAGATTTTTAAGGTTAAAATTTTAATTTGTTATCCCTAGTGAAGTTTCAAACATCGCGTTTGAAGTTGGCCAACATCACGTTTGAAGTTTGCAAACATCACGTGTGAAAATCCGAGTTTACCCTGCAGTAGTTCCCTCATCTTTCACGCTACGAAGTTACGACAATTTTCTGAATTATGCAAGCTTTTTGTCAAATATTTTCGCAGAAAAATGAAGTTTTTCAGGTCATCATTTTGAGGTAAAAAAAAAAGTCCCGACGTTTGGGGTGTCGGGACTTGTACTTTCCTGGATTTCAGTTTCTAGAATACGGCTGCGCAGGCTCTTTTGATGTCGACCAGCCTTGCCAGAAGGCTTTTCTTTTGTCTTGCCACGGACATGTTGTATCGTGTCTGCATGTTGATGAGCATTTCGGGGTTGATGCCGAGGGCCGCTTCCACCATCAGGGCGAAATCTGTCGTGACAGGTCGTTTGCCGTTCAGAATCTCGTTGAGTTGGGTGTACGGTACGGAGAGCGCCTCGGAGAACCTCTTCTGCGAAATGCCCCGTGCTTCCAGTTCCTCCTTCAGCACGTCTCCCGGATGTGTGGTTATTCTGTCCATAGTTGTTTGTTGGCAAAGGTACGACTATTTATTTAAATTCACAAATTTAGTGAAGATTATTTTACTTTCAATTTTTCATTTTCAATTTTTCATTTTTAATTTTTCATTTTTAATTTAAGATAGTAATCTGAGTAGTCTTTGCAGTCCGGGGGCAGTTGGTGGTGCTCCAGGCCCGGCAGGATTTGTTGCAGTTGGAGGAAGAGGCGTTCGCCGGGTTCGTCGCGGTCGGGGTACATGTGGAGATTCAACCTTAACGTTAACGATAACCTTAACAACTGCTCCGCGTCTTTCTTCTTCAGCAGGGTGGCTGAGGGGATGGCGATGGCTTTGTGGCCGGCGGAGAGGAGGGCCCAGCAGTCGGAGCATCCTTCGGCGATGTAGAGCGCTTCGCCGGGCTTCAAGAGGTTCAGGACGGGCAGGTTGTAGATGCTGCACTCGGAGCCGGCAGGGAAGCGGAAGCGAAGACCCCCTCTAACTCCCCCTCTAGGGGGAGAACTCAAGTTGCGGTTCTGCACGCCCACGAGCGCACCTTCTT
>JAEEGL017113264.1_pt1 | contig 14043 bp, 7 predicted proteins | sample 9134231 | NCBI WGS metagenome assembly JAEEGL01 (sample SAMN16246548, study PRJNA631951) | gut metagenome | biome: gut microbiome; feature: rumen; material: fiber-attached | host: Bos | place: Iran: Karaj | collected 2018-10
ATGCAGCACTTGCCATGAGAACTGTAGAGCAGCTTAAAAGACAAGGCTTTATAATTTCTGATGGAGCACTTAGGACTGGTCTTAACAATACAAACTGGTTTGGCAGATTTTCTGTAATTAAGAATAATCCTCCTGTGATTGTTGATGGAGGACATAATCGTCAGGGGGCAGCAGTCCTTGCTGATTCATTAAGAACTTATTTCCCAGAAAAGAAGATTACTTTTGTTCTAGGAATTTTAAAGGATAAAGAAGTTGAAATTATGCTTGATGAGCTTCTTCCTCTTGCTAAAGAGGTTTTCACCGTAGAGGTGCCAAATCCTCGCACCATGTCTGCAGATGAGCTGGCTGAGAGAATCATATTACGAGGAGTTAAGGCACAGGCCTTTACAGGAGACGATGTTTCAGAGCTTGAGAGTGATGCAGACGTAATCTGTATGGCAGGCTCATTATATCTGTTTAGTAGCCTTTTCTCCTCTGATTCGTAACAAAAAATGCAAATTACAAAATTTTTTTTTGAGAGTGTAACTAGTTTGTAACAGGGGACAGTCTAGAATGACCTTACACAATTGATAGTGGGTACGTGAATTTTTTATGCGTTGAACAATAGAGTTGTGATTGGAGGTTATCTTATGGCAAGAGGAAAGACATTCAAAAAGAGATTATTATCAGTGATGATGACAATCTTGATGGTGGCCGCTATTGCCGTGCCATCATTCCCATCCTACGCAGTTGCCGACACAATTGATGTAGGCCAGCCAGGCTATAATGCTTCTGGTGTTATGACCTATTATAACTGCTTAGGTACAGGTACAAATCTTTACAAGAGTCTTGTTATTAACTTCACATCTGTTCGAGAGAACGGTGAGAAGATAATACTTCCTAGCGTAAGTGGATTTACATATGAGACATCTCTTTCTACAGATGGTACTTATATTATTAACATCCCAGAAGGAAAGAATCTTGTACAGATTGCAGCCTATATTAGAAAGATTCAGTTCTTGAACTGTCAGAATTCTTCCCAGAAGATTAACTTCTCAGTAGGAAAAGATATCGTTAAGTACATGACCTTCTATTCAGAGGATTCTCAGCATTACTACCAGTTTATCAAGTTTGATAAAGCGTCAGGTACAGCTGTTAAAGATCCAACAGGAAAGTCTTGGTCATATGGTACTTGGGAATGGGCTTACTATACAGCTCTTAATATGACATATGAAGGACTTCAGGGATATCTTGCAACAGTATCAACTGTTGAAGAGGATGCATTCATCTATCGATGCTCTAACGAGATTGGTTGGCTTGGTGGTACTAAGATGACCCATGGTGAAGCTGACTCTAAGAATGGTATTCCTTTCTATAAGACATTTACACCATCCGGCAATGGTGATGGTATCGGATACTGGTACTGGTCAGTAGGTCCTGATGTAAACGAGGGCGGTGGAAAGTTCTTACAGAGCCCTACAGCTGCATCAAATTCTGTTTTACAGACTGCTGATTCAAGAGGATACTACAACAACTGGAACAGCGGTGAGCCAAACAACTCTAATGGTGAGTTTGCGATGACAACTCTTAAGATTGGTTCTGGTTGGAATACAGGTAACAGAAATGGAAAGATTGGGACAAACTCTCCATACTATGTAGCTTCAGGCTATTCATGGAATGATATTGTTGATACTAACTGGGCTCAGTATGGTAGTTCTAAGGTTACAAGTTACACAGCTACAGGTTTCTTCGTAGAATACGGTGACTATGTAAAGGGATTAACCCAGACAGCCCTTGTTCAGAAAACAAACTTTGAGTTTAAGACAACAACTCAGCCTCTAAATCACATTTGGAACCTTTATGCAGCAGATGGTTCAGATACTATTCATATGTTCTGTTCAGCATCTGACCCTAAGTGCTCATATTATGCAGTTGGTGCATCAAGCTTAGGAGAAACTATTGATTTAACGATTCAGGCAGCGGATGTTCCTTATGATGGAAGAGCGTACTCAAGCTCTAACATTGTAGGTGCTGATGACATTATGTCTGCTACCAATAATACAGCTAACATTTCAGATATTAAGTATTATAAGGTATCAACGGCAGATACAGTGACTGGTGGAACAATTCAGACAGCTCCACCAACTGCAATAGGCTATTACTATGCAGAGGTTACAGTAACAATTAAGAATACAGTCCTTGCTTCTAATACAGTTTCAGCTAAGGCTGTCGTACCATTTAAGATTTATGATCCTAATGCAGAATATGCAGTAGAATCATTAAATAACAAAGCAGCAGACAAGGAGACAGTACCTTATCAGAGAAAGGTAACAGAGACAACAGCTTATGCAGATCTTGAGGTAGTTCTTGCAACAGTGGACGATAAGCTTTCAATGTATAAGCTTGCAGAAATGACATGGGATGAAGAGGCAGACTCATTAAAGGATATGGAATGGGTTAGCCAGGTCAAGAACTGGATTAATCAGTCAAGCTATGCTGCAACAGCAGCTACCCCTTACGACTTGTCAAATGGTAAGGCATCATCTTCAACAATAGCATCCTTCTACAAGGATATGCTTAGAGTAGAGGGATATGATGTATTTACAACTGCAGGCGATGATCAGCTTGTAGACCTTTATGCTACGCCATCTGGACAGTACGCTTCAAAGGGTTATAAGTATGTTGATGCTGATAATCATGAGGTTTCTGAGGGTGCTGATGGCGCCAAAGAATACTCTATGGTATTTGATAACATACAATATGGTATATACGCTATTCTTGCTACAGATGGTAATGATAATCCATACGCAGTTACAGTAGCATCAGTATATCCACAGCAGTCAGGACCACAGGGCGCTTTCTTTACACAGGAATTATTCACCGTATATATCAAGGAAGTTGAGCCTACTATTGAAAAGAAGATTAATGGACAGAAGCAGGATGTAGCTGAGATTAATGATACAGCTAATCCAATAGAGTTTACTATTGATTTCCAGCTTCCACAGTATAAGGACAGATTAACTACAGGTTCTGGCAGTGGCTACCAGCTGTCATTTGAAGATTTGATGGCAGAAGGATTCACATTATATGAACCTGATGCAGAGCACAGATTAGCATTATACTATCTGTATAAGGATGGTGAAAATCTAGCAGAAGCTAGGATTGATGAGAATAGTATTCCAGAGGCTACAGCATATAAGTTTACTGAGAATTCTCAGGGATCAAGTTCTATATTACTTACAGAGGATAATGCTAAGGATGGCACTATAGTTTATACAGCTAATCCATATGATAATACAATTCTTACAAAGAATTCTGATCTTATTGGATACTATGCTACACCGAGAACAGGCACAATATTTGAGCAATTCACTATTCCTACAGGTCAGACTACAACAAATATTTCTATTAGCTTTGACGAGCCTATAATCAGAGCATGGAAGGCTAATATAGCTAAAAATGAGGATAGAGCTGTATCAGGATTTAGAATTAGATATTATGCAATTCTTGATCAGGATGCAAAGATTAATTCTAACGAAAATACAAATACAGCTTATATTCACTACGAGAAGGATTCTAATGGTAGGACAATGACAGAGATGCATGACGTTGTACATGCATACACATATGGTCTTAACATTGTAAAGATTGATGGTAGTGCTTCAACTACAACTTACCTTTCAGGTGCAGAGTTTAACCTTTATAAGGAATTATCTTTATCGGATGCAGACTATGAAGCACTTGAGAGTGCAGAAAAGAATAATTACTATGTACTTCCAGGCGAAAATGACGAAGCTTCAAGATACTTTAAGAAGGTATCAATGAACAATGGAATTTTCCAGAACAAGTATAATCAAGATGTATATGACACTTTGGTTTCTGTAAATACTGAACAAGGTATTACAGCTCATGGTCTTGGTGTTGGAAGTTATGTACTTGTAGAGTCAAAGGCTCCTGCAGGCTATAACGAGCTGGCAGAGGATATCTATTTTGAGATTAATCAGCTTAATGACGGTGAAATGGCAAAGGCAGATAATTCTTATATCTGGTTCAGAGAGATGGAAACAGATGATAAGCCTTATAGCGATACAGATCCAAATTCAGCAATTATAAATGAAAATGGATGTATCAAGGTTGATGTATACAACTATCAGGGATTAGTACTTCCTAGTACAGGTGGAATTGGTATCCTGTTATTCATCATCATTGGTACTGGTGTAATGGGTGCTGTAATCGTTATTATCTTAGGCAGAAGAAAACGTCAGATGATTTAATGAATTAACCTTAATACCCAGAGGATTTTAAAGTCCTCTGGGTATTTTTTATTACAGAAAATTACAAAGTGAATTTCGTATAAAATGTAACGGCTTTGTAACACTCCTTAGATTAAAATGAACTCATCATAAAGATAGTAGCCTTACTAACAGGGAACAGGAAGGTGGAAATATGAAGAGAGCAAACTCAAAAACAAGAAAAAACAGACTTATTAGTCTCATAATTGTAATGATGTTTGTAATGTCATGTTTCCCTATTTTTGTTGTACAGACATTGGCAGCAGATTTTCAGACAGATTCCCTGAATAACAGAGCAAATACCTCTGGTACTGCAGCAGCTACTACTATTAAGGTGGATAGTGAAAGCGCTACAACTAATCTTGTTGTAAAGCTTACAGCTAAGGGGGAGACAGTTACAATTTATAAGGTGGCTGCAATTAACTATGATACAGTTACAAAGAAATATTCAGACCCTTATTGGGTACCAGCAGTTTCAAACTGGCTCAGTGCATATGACACATATTCTACAAATGGAACTATCAAGACTGCATATGCAACTCCTAAGAATCTTTCCTCAGCAAGTCAGTCGACATGGACAGAGTTTTACAAGTATCTTCTTTATAACAGAGATAGCAGAGGACCATTAAATGTAATTGAGTATGGCTCATCATCAGAGATAGTAGATGGAAATACAGTTTTTTCCGGAAAGCTTGAACCATATACAGATAGTATTACACTTGCAAATGATGCAGAAACATTTGAAGTAACATTCGATAATCTTGAGCTTGGTATCTACGCTGTCATGGTAAAGGCTGACGCCAAGAGATTTACTCCTGTAGTAAAGGATCTTACTCCTAGAGTGAATGGGCCGGAGGGAAATTACTATGTAGATTCCGTATACTTTGCAGAGCTTAAGGCAGCTGATGCTACAATCGACAAAAAGCTTAATGGCAAGCAGGCTGATGCCGTAAGAATAGGTGAGGTTGTAGATTTTGATATCGATATTACATTACCTACTTTATACAGTGACAGAATTACATACACAAGAGCAATGGATCAGATATACTCAATGTACATTGAGGATTACATGAGTCAGTCTTTCACACTTTATGATGCAAATAATGATGGTGTTGCTGATGAAAAGGATATAAGCTTTACAACAACAGGCTCTATGCCTGGATCTGTTAAAGAGCCGTTCCCAACATCAAACTTTGATTATTATGAGATAGCTGATTCTTCATATGATAGAAGTGGATTGACAGCAGATGTTGATTACTTTGTACTTACAGATGACAATATAGCTGACTACACATCAGGCTGTACACATGTATCTGATTTGGAAGGCTATGAAAACGGTCAGACTTATTATGCGATAAAGGTGTCTGCGCCGGTTTATACTCTTGATCCTGTCAGAACAAAAACTAATTCCGACAACAGAGATTGCACATATCTGAAATTAAATATTAACGTGGGTGTTTTAAAGCAGATGATTAAGGAGGATCCAGAGGGACGAAGCTTTGATTCTGCAATTGTAACAATGTCTTACAAGGCAATCGTTACAGATAATGTGGAAGTTAATTCTGAGAATAACTACAATACGGCAACAATAGTATACGAAGGAACTTCTGGAATTAGTGATACTGTAAGAGGTTACAGCTATGGTCTTCAGGTAATAAAGGTTGATGGTGATACTGATGCTCCAATCGCAGGTGCTCAGTTTAATATTTACAAGGAAGTAAACACATACAAGAAGATAAATGATGAATATGTATGGCAGGCAGATATGAGCGGAAGTGACTCAGACAGGCTTGGGCTCACATATCAGCAGGTTAAAGAGGATATAGAAGAGAAGGAAGAGGAAAGCATTTATTATACATACGAGGAGACTAAGTCAGAATCTGGAACAACAGAAGCAGGTGTAGAGTATGATGAGGGTGATGTTCTGGCATATGTATTTACCAAATATACAGCAGGATACATTAATGGGGTGGCACAATTCAATGGATCGCTTACATCAGTTGCTTCAGAAGCAGGTGTTACAGTGACAGGTTTGGATGAAGGAAATTACATCCTCATGGAAACAAGAGCACCAAGTGGATACAATTCACTTGCAGAGGATATTCTCTTTACTATTAATCGTATAGATGATGAGACTGCACAGCTTGAATTTAACGGAAGCCTTTGTGGATTCTACGATGGCTACGATAATAGCAAGCAGCTTATTGAAAATGGTATTATATCACTTAGAGTATTGAACTATAAAGGTTTGACACTTCCAAGTACAGGTGGAATAGGTATCCTTCTGTTTACAGTAATAGGTATTTCTATCATGTCATCAGCGTTAGTTCTTATGGTTGTAAGACAAAGAAGAATGGACTCTAGTTCGTACATGTAAAGATTTTATTGGTTTTATTAAGCCGGTTCAGATGGCAATCTGAGCTGGCTTTTTTATGTGTCTAGATTTTTTCACAGTTCCTAAACAGAATGAACTTTTTTTAATGCTACAATTTTATAAACATAATTGTGAGTATTGTGTCTTTAGGTACAGTATTTCAGGGGGTAGAGGCTATGTCAAATAATAATTATGACAGAGACAGAGAAAGAGATAGAGATTACAACAGGGATAGGGATTACGATAGGGACAGAGACAGGGATAGAGACAGCGACCGAGATCGTGATTATGACAGGGATGATGACAGAGGACGTGATCGAGACAGAGATAGAGACCGTGATTATGATAGGGATAATGACAGAAATCGCGACCGTGATACCATGGATGAAAGACAAATCCGTGAGGAAATCGATCGTCTAAGAAGAGAAATCTATAATCTTAAGGATGCTTTAGAAAACAGACGAGCAGAAAATCAGGATCTAAAGATGGCAATCAAACAGGCGGAAAAGAACAATGCAGAGCTTTTGACTGCTATTACTGCCACTTTAAACGATATGTCTACAAGAATGGATAATCTAAATGGTTTAGATAAGCTTAAGAGCTCCATTAGAGATGAGTTTGAAGAGGCAAATTTGCCTATGGAAGCAAAATGTCAGGCTATTGAAGAAAGACTAAAAACATTGCAGGATAACCTTGATTATACAGAACCAATGAAGGAACAGATGGGCATTGCCGCTGAGGGCATGAGGGAAACTTTGGCAGAAAAATTTGGAACAAAGACAATCGGTGATGTGCTCCAGAAATTGGCATCAATAAGCACGTTCCTTATAGCAGATTCCATTGGGATTGTTGTTCTTTTGGCGCTAATGTGCTTCTTTATCATTTCACTTATAAAGTAGAAAGGATGATATGTTACCAGGAAGTGTTGGAATCGGTGCATTGGAGTTGTGGGGTTCGTTATTTTGCCTGATAGCTGCTTTTTCAATTGACCGTGGTAAGACAGTTGAAAAGAGAGAAAACATCCAGCTGGGATATCTTTTGCTTATGAATACTGTTATTTTGGTTTTTGATATGTTTGCTGTTACATATAACGGCGAACCGGGAAATGTGAGCAGAGTTATTCTCAGAGTGGCTAACTTTGGACTTTTTTTCAGCCTTTATCTTTTGGAAATATACTTTTTAGCATATCTTAAGGCAGTAATTGTAAATAATGGAGGTAGCTTTTCTGTCTGGTTTAAGTATCTTGGAATACTTCTTATGGTTATTTCCATAGTAATACTTGTTTTTGATCAGTATACACACAGAATTTATTACTTTGATGAGAATAATATATATCACAGGGGAGAAAGCTATGTGCTGGCATTAATGCCAGTGTTTATCTGCTTTGCACTAATACTATTCATTGTGTTTTATTCTCGACATTATTTTAGCAAGCTCCAAGTTTTGGCATTGCTTATTTACCTTTCTTTTCCTGTTTGCAGTGCCATCATTATGGTGGTTACAGGTGAGGTTTCATCTATTATAAACATCTCAATTACAATTTCGCTGATGCTTATGTATCTGTTTTATGAGATAGAAAAGAACCAGAGAATGCTAAAGCAGGCAGAAGAGTTGGTAGAGGCGGAGCGTGCAAATAACCAGTTTAAAAACTATATGCTTTGGACTCAAATCCAGCCACATTTTATATATAACAATTTAAATGTTATTCAGTTTTTATGTAGGAAGGATCCGGAGCTTGCAGCCGAGGCAGTGGTTAATTTATCTACCTTCCTTCGTTCATATATTGACGCGTACGATATGGATGTATGTATTCCAATATCTGAGGAGCTGGAGATTATAAATCATTACCTGTATATGCAAAAGCTTCGCTACGGTGACAGACTGGAAGTGGAGATAGCTGTAAGCTGTGAGCATTTTAGCGTCCCCCCTCTTTCTGTGGAAACACTTGTTGAGAATGCTGTACGCCACGGAGTGGCAAAGAAGACAGAAGGCGGACGAGTTTCAATTCGTGTTTACGAAGATGAAAATGAATATCTGGCAAAGGTTGAGGATAATGGTGTAGGCTTTGATTCATCAGAGCTTGAAACTGATGATGGAAAGAATCATGTAGGACTTAAGAATACCAACAGTAGACTTAAATTTATGATTAATGGATACTTAGAAGTTGAGTCTCAGGTAGGACATGGCTGTAAGGCTATAGTCCATGTGCCTAAGGGTAAAAAGGATGAAGTATCTGATAGTTGATGATGAAAAAATCATAGTTGAGGGAATGGAAGACACCCTGAGAGAAATAGTTGGGGACAGTGCAGCTATTTACACTGCTTCTGATCCATTTGAAGCCATTGAAATGATGAAGCTTCATCAGGTAGATATGGTGTTTTCAGATGTGGATATGCCAGGAATGAATGGTCTGAAGCTGGCGCAGTCTCTTTCCGAAGTAAATCCTGATGTGGATATAGTCTTTTGTACAGGCTATGCTCACTATAGCCTGGATGCCTGGAAGACCACAGCGAAAGCCTTTATACTTAAGCCAGTATCCAAAGAAGATATGAAGGCAGCAATCGACAGGCTAACCGCCAGCCGAAAACCGGCAGGAGTATCTGAGACTGCTGATAAAGCAGATGGGAAAGAGCTGGAGGTCATCTGTTTTGGAAACTTTGAGATTTTTCATAAGGGCGCTCCAGTTCATTTCGCCAGAAAGAAATCAAAGGAAATGGTGGCATACCTTATAGACCGAAAAGGTGCGATGGTTTCCACCGGAGAGCTTAGAAGTGCTCTCTGGGAGGAGGAAGAGGACAACGAAGAGAAGAAGGGCTATATAAGGGTGCTTGCCAACGATATTAGAAAGAGCATGGAGGATATTGGTATTTCAAATTTCCTTCGTAACGATATGGATTGCTACAGTGTAGATATAAAGTCCATGTCCTGTGATTACTTAAAATTTCTTGAGGGAGACGAAAAGGCAAAGAAATCTTTCGCAGATGAATACATGATGCAGTATCCATGGGCAGAGAATACGCTAGGTACTCTGCTTGATATGCTGTGATGTAACGAGTTTGTAACACCCTATAGACTACAATTCATGTAACATGGAAATAGTCTATGGGGATTTTTTATGGCTAAAAACAAAATGGTTCGAAGGGGCGGAATGATTTCCTTCGAAAAAGATGAAAAAAAGTCCATAATTATAGCCCTCGTGGTAAGTGCAGTTGTAGTTTTGGCTGTAGTTTTAGCGATTATTGCAATCAGACACAAAGGCTTGGGAGTACCAGTTGGTGCTACCGAGGAAGTAGTTGATACATACACTGTTACAGATAGTTACACAGAGGATGGCAGTATTATTGTAACCAATCAGGCTGAGCTTGAGGAAAAGCTCTCAGCCTCTACTCAGGATGCAACAATCGGCTCTATTACAATTCAGTCTGAAGAGGAGCAGTCTTTGGAAATTCCTGCTGGAGATTACAACCAGTTGGCGTTAAATGTGGATGCTCCATACACTGAAGTGTCTAACTATGCCAATTTTAATACTATTAATATTACCCAGATTTCAGCTAACACATGGGTTGAACATGCAAGCGGTAACAATATTATTCTTCAGGCAAACACCAGCCATATAATTGTCGAAGCTGATGGTATGGTTGAAAGTATATCTAATATTTCCTATGGCTCAACTTTAGCTATAGAAATATATGGAACTGTAAAAGAACTTTCACTTGAGGCAGACGAGTCCATATCCTCTGTAAGTATAGAAGGACAATTGGAAAATCTCGATATTTTTAGCAAGACTAATCTTGCTCTTTCAGGTGCAGGAGCAGAGAAAATTTCTGTAAGAGTTCAGAGTGGGGCAGATGGGTCAATTGTAAAGACATCTGTACCTGTAGATTTGACTTCAAGTGGAACAGTAGATTTATTTATGTTAGAAGGCGCTGAGAATTCTCAGGTGACTCTTACCAGTAATGATGTATTAACTAATTTTTATAACAACACCAGTAGTGAAATCAGTATTGTTGATGCAGATAGCAATTCTGTAAGTATTCCATCAGGTGGGACACAGTCTTTTGGTGAGATAAAGGAGCCTGAGCCAGAACCAGCTTCAGAGAACTCAGGTAGCGGCGCCTCTGTTTCATCTGGTTCGTCAGGTTCATCTGGTTCATCAGGTTCTGGTCGAAGATCTTCTGGTTCTTCACAGCAGACTACAGAACAACAAACTACACAGACTACACCAGTGCCGACACCAACATCAACACCAACGCCAACGGCGACTCCAACACCTAAGGCAACGCCAACTCCTAGGGTGACACCTACACCTAGAGTGACACCAACACCGACACCAACGCCAACACCAACACCGACGCCAACGCCAACACCAACACCGACGCCAACGCCAACGCCGACGCCAACGCCGACACCAACACCAACGCCAACACCGACACCAACACCAACACCAACGCCAACACCAACCCCGGCGACAGTGTTTGAAAATATTTCAAATAAGATTAATGAGATTACAGATTCTCTTAAGGGTCTTACACAGCCGAAAGAAGAATATGCAAATCAGACTGGAGAAGATCCTGATAATATGACAGAACAGGAAGAGGATATGCTGGAAAAGATTAGGGAAGCAGCTATGAATGCGATACTTTCTTTGCCTCTTCCAAGTGAAGAATATAAAAACAATGCTACTGACTACGGTTATGTTGCATATAGAATATCAAACCCCGATATCATATATTCTCGCTATGATTCATTAAATGATAAGAATGATGAGTATATTTTGATCCATAATGCAGCCGCCAGTGGAAAATCCTATTTAGTGCAGTTGTACTATTACTATTTCATAAACGTGGATGATGGAATAGAAAGCAGACTGGAATGGAATGAGATGGGGACTTCCAAGTCAGTTGTATTAAATCCTGGAGAAAGCTGGATGTTTTATAGAGAAAAACCAGTTAATCCAGACATCGCTAAATACACCATTGAAATAGTAGCTACGAACAGTGGTGAAGCTGAGATATTAGAAGAAGATCCAAGGGTAGATATTCCGATGGGACTTGATTGGGAGCCGGAATACTCTTCGACAAACAGTGCTTTACAGGCAGTATTCTTAGATGGAAGCAGAGTAGTAGGTACAACAATTTATTATTTAAGCGATGGCGATGTTTATACAGATATGATTGTGGATAATGATCGAGCAGTACATGTAAATAATATAGAAGAGGAGACATATATTCAGTTTAGATTACCAATAGGTAACAGTAACGTTAAATGGTTATTCTTTGCTCAGTGAGGTAGCGAAAGGATGAAAAAAAGGATGAAGGCATTGCTGGTGGTTTTTACAATAATACTTTCAATGCTTAGGGGGACAACTTCATATGCTGCAGCCACATCCAGCATAATCTTTCAAGGACTGGAGGTAAAAGATGTGGTGGAGATTTATCGTATCTGTAATTACGATGAATCATCTGCCAGCTATTCCTGGGCTTTTGCAGTAACTTCATGGATGTCTGAAAAAAGAACGGGACAATTCTATGCAGATTTAAGTCCGGCAGGCCTTTCAAAAATGAAGCCGAAGGCTGCAAAGGAGTTCTGTGAATTGCTCTTGGATGGACTGAGAAACACTTCTACAGGAGTAGCTAATTTACAGGGCGAGTCCTTTACCTATGAGGTGGGTGGTGGAAATACAGTTGAGATAGAAGCAGGATATTATATCGTCCTGCCTAAGGGCCATAGCCGAGTATACGACTTGGAATGGTTTGTATTACCACCGGGTTCTGAAAAAACAGTTACCTATACAGAGGATAATTACAGTGTTCCATCCATGACTACTTCAATCGCAAATGATACTAGCGATAGAGGAATGGTTCAGGAGACGGTTCCACTGACAGAGCTGGATGATCAGGTTACTGTAACGTCAAATATTACAATGCCATTCTATAACAGTATGTATTCAGATGGTAAAAGAGTACTTACAGTGTCATTTGTTATACCTTATGGAATGGAGTATGTAGCTGACAGTTTGGAGCTTACTACAACAGAAGAGGGGCAGGAAACAGAACTTCCAGAAGCTGCTTACACGGTAATGAATTACAGTAATGCCCAGTTCTATAAGGATTATAGTGACAAATTTGTTTTCTTTGGTTCTCAGGATTATTTTTACGAGATAGATGGAAATCATTTGGCGGGACCAGACGGCACACCGGAGCTTGCATTAACAGCTTTTAATGAAGCTTATGGTACTCAGTACAGTATTGAGGAGAAAGGCTTAAAGACTGTAGGTGTGGGAGGAAACACATCAACTCAGGAGATAAGAGAAGCTCAGGCTGCGGAGACAGGTGAGCCAGTTGAAGCATTGGAAGAAACAGAAAATGAGGATGGCAGCGAAGAAGTCTCAGATGAGTCAGAGAATTTAGATGAAGAACAGACTGATCCAGAAGGAGTGACTGTAGAGACAGAGTCTATAGGTGATACATCTGTGGATACCTCTAATCTTGTATATAAGACAGGTGGAGTATCCCTTGTGATTGTTTCACTTGATACATCAGTAGAGATTGATACCTTAAATGCGAAAATCAGTGCCAAGAAGAATCAGTACAGCACACCTGATGGATGGTATGACATTTACACATGTCTAAGCTATTCAGTCAGCCCACTTGATAAGAATCTCAGAGCTGTGATTAAGGAGTCTGCAAGAGCGGCAGCCTATGGAATCAGACTCACAGCCTGCATGGGATATGCAGATTCATATCAGAAGACTGGCGATGAGCTTTTAGCAACAGCTCCTAGAATGCTTGACGACAAATTTACTCTTTATAAAAAGACTAACACCTATTCAGGTGACATTAATGAAGCTGTTACGCAGGTTGCAACAGAGAATAAGGATAAAGTTCAGCTGGTATATGATTCAGCTTTGAATGTAACTAATGAATATACAGAATATGCACTGCTTAGTTTGAACGACGAAGCGCAGATAGCTATTGGTGGCATTATCACCGGAGAATATCTGATAATGCAGACAGACCATGTTCCAGGATTCGCCCTTTCAGAGTATTCCTACATAATAGAGTCGGATGACTGGCAGGATGAGGAATATATGGAAGGAAATTGCGTATTTGATCTGGTCTGGTTGGATTACAAGACGGTTTATCTTCCTGCCACTGGTGACAGTGGGCAAGAAACAGGACGTGCAGCAGGAATTCTGATTATGCTGTTTGCAGCAGCGGCCATAGTACAGGTGGCTAGAAAGCAAAGAAATCTTGTGATTTTTCGCCGATAACAGGGTGTTACAAAAATAAATATAAAAAAGATTTTCTTTGTAACTAGTTTGTAACTAGTAACGGTTTATTATATGGCATATAGAAGAGAATTCTATGCGATATACTACGTCAGATAAGGAGGAAA
>JAEEGL017339813.1_pt1 | contig 14043 bp, 13 predicted proteins | sample 9134231 | NCBI WGS metagenome assembly JAEEGL01 (sample SAMN16246548, study PRJNA631951) | gut metagenome | biome: gut microbiome; feature: rumen; material: fiber-attached | host: Bos | place: Iran: Karaj | collected 2018-10
ACGGAAAAAGCTGTGCAGTAAGTGGTAAGTTATATACGAGAACTGGCTATACATTTGTCGGATGGACAAGTAATTCAAACGGTACTAACGACGGATATAACTGGACAGGATGGAGTGGAACTTGGAATTTTAAAAACGGAGAAAGAGGAATAAAATCAAATAAACTAGTACTTTATGCTATGTGGGATTTAACTAGTAATTCTTCTAATAGATATACAATCGAATATAGAGCAAATGGTGGAACAGGATCAATTGTAAGTCACATTTGTGTTAAAGGACAAAAGTGTACAATCAAAGGGAATGCATTCACAAGAAGTGGATATACATTTGCAGGTTTTGCATCAGCTGATTCAGGTAAAGCTTATAACTGGACAGGATGGACAGGAACTTGGAACTTCTCAAATGGTAACTATGGAATAAAAAATAATAAACTTGTTCTTTATGCTAGATGGAAACAAAGTGATTCGGTTACACCTACTAAAGAAGCATTTACAATTAAGTATGTTTCTAATGGTGGATCTGGTTCAATGGATAACCAAACTTGCTATAAAGGTGAAAAGTGTACAATAAAAACTAATACATTTACAAGAAAAGGTTATGCATTTATTAAATGGAGAACTTCATCAAGTATTACAGTGCCAGCATATAACTGGACAGGATGGACAGGAGTATGGAACTTCTCAAATGGACAATATGGAATTAATAACAATACGTTAACTTTATATGCTACTTGGGAGCAAAGCGAATCACAAGATCAATCTAAACCATATACAATAAAATATATGCCTAATGGTGGAAGTGGAAACACAGTAACTCAAACATGTACATATGGAAAAACTTGTACTATTAAACCGCTTTCAACTTTCACAAGAAGTGGATATAAAATGATTAAATGGAGAACTACTTCTTCAACTAGTACTCCAGCATATAACTGGACAGGATGGACAGGAACTTGGAAGTTTACTAATGGTAAATATGGTATTAAAAACAATGAATTAGTATTATATGCTACTTGGGAAGGTAGTGGTGGAACTACTAAAGAAGAATTCACTGTTTACTATTTAGCAAATGGTGGTACAGGTGCTCAAATGACTACTACAAAATGTAAGAGTGGAGAAACTTGTACTATAAAAAACTGTGATTACTCAAAAAGCGGTTATAAATTTGCTGGATGGACAACTAAATCAAGTGGAAAAGATGACGGATATAACTGGACAGGATTTAGTGGTAAATGGACATTTAAAAATGGTGAAAAAGGAATTACTGCTAATGCTTTAAAACTATATGCAAGATGGACTAAGAAAAGTAGTAGTACTGAAGAAAAGTTCACAATAAGCTATGACGCTAACGGTGGATCTGGTTCAATGGATAGTCAAACTTGTACAAGCAATAAAACTTGTAAGATTAAAGCAAATAAATTTACGAGAGATAATTACAAGTTTGTCGGATGGACAACTAATAAAGACGGAAAAGATGACGGATATAACTGGACAGGATGGAATGGAACTTGGACATACAAGAATGGAGAGTATGGTATTAAGAATAATAAGTTAAAACTATACGCTAGATGGAAGAAAAATTCTAGTGGTGGTGACGGTGGTTCTAAATTACCTGATAAAATACCATCTGGATATTCTGACATTGGTAAGAGTTACAAGAGTAATACTTTATATTACAAAGTAACTAAAAAGAATAATACAAACTTCTATTATGCGTTAATTTGGGTAGAAGATGCTAATAAACAATTAAACTGTGGTAACAGTAATTATACTTCTCAAACTAAACCATCACACTTTAGTTATGAAATTAAAAACTATGGATATCAAAATAAAGGTATGATAGGTACTAATGGTGGATTTGCAATTAATGGACGTGATAATATTCCAGTACTTGCAACAAGAGGTACTTTAAAAGTAAATGAAAAATATAAAACTAAATTAGCTGATGGTAGAGGAGTTGTATACGGTACATTAAGTGTTGATTCATCAGGTAACTTAATTAGCAAGACATCAAGTGATGCTAATGAAATGAAAACTTGGTTAAAAAATAATGGTGGTAGAAACGCTTGGGGTATAACTCACTTCATAACTAGTGGATGGAAAACTGGTGGAGGAGCAGATGTTAGAACAATGCTTTGCCAGGTAGATACACATAACTTTGTTTTATCTACTGGATACTTCAGTGGTATTGAAACTAATGCTAAACAAATGCATGATGACTTTGGTTGTAAGACTGTAGTTAACATGGATGGTGGAGGATCAACTGGAATGTACTTTAAAACAAGTAGTATGTCAGGTGTTAACGCTATCTATCAGTACAAGAGACCAAGTGAGTCAACATACCGTAGTGTAGTAGATATACTTTACTTTGGTGAATAATATATAAACTCTAGTTAAACTAGAGTTTTTTTCTTTGTAAATATATGTCTAATAATAAAGCATAAATATATACAAATATATGTATAAAATCTATAATAATAATAGAGGGATTATTATGAAAAAGAAAGTAAATAAAAAACGTAATAATAAAAATGTTAAATATGGATTTTTAAGTTTACTTTGTGAAGTACTTTTAATATCTTTATTTGTGGCAGGATCTTACGCGTGTTTAATTAAATATGATGTTATAAGTGTACCTAATATAAATAGCAATAAAAGTAATGATATTGATTATGTAGAAAATGTAAATATTGGTGTTGGAGAAAAATTTTATGTTAATACATCTAACAATAAATATGTTTGGAGAAGTATTGATGATAAAGTAGCAAAAGTAGATGACGGACTTATCGAAGGAGTTGCTATCGGTGAAACTAATGTAACTTTTGAAGATGATAACGGTAATAAAAAGACTGTATATGTATACGTTAATGATGATAATATTTCTTCAAGAGCAAATTCTAATCAAGATACATATGTAATTACATATAACGGTAATGGTGGAACTACTTCAAAAACAGGATTAAAAACAACTTGTACTAAAGGTAAAAGTTGTTCAATAATGTCTAATGTTTATTCCAAAAAAGGTTATACATTTGTCGGATGGACAACTAAATCAAATGGTGCTAACGACGGATATAACTGGACAGGATGGAGTGGAACTTGGAATTTTACTAATGGAAAATATGGAATATCAAGTAATAAATTAGTATTATACGCTATGTGGGATGCTAATAGTAATTCCGCTAATAGATATACAATTAGTTATAATTCTAATGGTGGTTCTGGTAAAATGGCTGACCAAATATGTATAATTGGTCAAACTTGTACAGTAAGAGCTAACGCTTTTACTAAAAGTGGTGCATCATTCTCTGGATTCGCTACTACGGCAAGTGCTAGTAACCCAGGATATAACTGGACAGGATGGACAGGAACTTGGAATTTTAAAAATGGACAATATGGTATTAAGAATAATAAATTAGTTCTTTATGCAAGATGGAAAGCATCTAGTACTCCTTCAACTGGAGAAACCTTCACAATCAAATTTATGGCTAATGGTGGAAGTGGTACTATGGCAAGTCAAACTTGTATTAAAGGACAAAAGTGTACTATTAAAAACAGCACATTTACTAAGACTGGTTATAAGTTTATAAAATGGAGAACAACTGCAAGTGCAAGTACTCCAGGATATAACTGGACTAACTGGACAGGAGTATGGAACTTCTCAAATGGACAATATGGTATTAATAATAATACATTAACACTATATGCTACATGGGAGAAGAAAACCCATTCGACTGTTGAGGATCCTGATTCAAATACAATAACTATTAGGTATATGCCTAATGGAGGAACTGGATCAATGCCAGATACAAAATGTACATACGGACAAAAGTGTACAATAAGTGCTAATAAATATTCTAAAAATGGATATAAGTTTATAAAATGGAGAACAACTGCATCTACAAATGTTGCAGGTTACAACTGGACAAACTGGTCTGGTACATGGACATTTAAAAATGGACAATACGGTATAACAAATAATACATTAACACTATATGCTACTTGGCAAAGCAATGTAGCAAGTGGAGATAACTACTTAATTATTTATAATGCTAATGTTGGAAGTGGTACTATGGCTAACCAAACATGTACATATGGAAAAGCTTGTACTATTAAAACAAGTTCTTACACTAGAAGCGGTTATACATTTAAAGGATGGACAACTAATAAAGACGGAAAAGACGATAGTTATAAGTGGACTGGTTTTCGTGCTACTTGGACATTTAAAAATGGTCCAAACGGAGTAAGTAATAATCAATTAAAACTATATGCAATGTGGAAGAAGAAGGGAGCACAAGACGAGGGTTCTCACTTTAGTTCTACTTATGACGTAACGACAGATTCAAGATACAACAGTGGTTATAAAGCAGTTACTTCTTATAATGGATCTACTCTTAAATATAAATTAGTAACAAAAAATAATAATGATTATATGTTAATAAGAGTATCTGATCCAACTAAACAACTTATGACAGCATTCCCAACTTGGGGAAAAGTATATTCTGCTGAAGATATTATGAACGCTGAAATAAAGAGTTATGGATACCAAAATAAAGCTATGGTAGCAGTCAATGCAAGCTTCTTCAATATGGGTTCATCTAATACACCATGTGGACAGTATATGTTAAACAAAGGAAAAGAGATGCATGCACTTGGTACGGGAAAAGGTGGTACAGTTGCAGGTCTTGGATCTGACGGTTTAATGAGATCATATGGATTCAACGGATCAAATAATAGTTCAGTTAAAAATACTATAGTAAGTGCAGGAGTAAAAAATACTTGGGCAGTATTTGGAGACATCATCGGATGGGATGGTGGAACTACTAATAATACTGGTGGAAATAACGGAACACAAAGAACAATATTATGTCAGTTCGATGCTAATAACTTCATCTTATTCTCAGGACACGGTGTTCTAAAGAACGTAGCCAACATGCTAAAGAGCGAAAACGGATGTAAATACGCAGTTAACCTAGATGGTGGTGGAAGTAGAAAGATGTATTACAAGACTAATGCTCAAGCTACTTTAACTAAACGTTATGGTGGTTCAAGATTAATACCAGATTTACTATATTTTGTTGAACAATAAAAGTATTTCATTATGAAATACTTTTTTCTTATGTTATAATTTACTTGGTGATGAATTATGGATCAAGAAAAGATTGCAAACCTAATTAAAACCATAAGAGAAGAAAATAACTTAACTCAAAAAGATTTAGGTGACGATCTTGGAGTTAGTGCCCAAGCTGTATCAAAATGGGAAAATGGTAAAAACATACCTGATATAGCAGTATTAAAAGAAATAAGTGATAAATATAATATAGATATAAATGATTTATTAGATGGAGAAAATATTAAAACTAAAAGAAGTTTACTTCCAATAATTGTAATAGGTATATTACTTCTATTAGTAATCTACATATTTATTATGTTTGTTAATAATAACAATAACAGTTTTAATAGTAATTCTTTATCATCATCTTGTAGTGAGTTTAAATTACAAGGTGTCATATCTTATAATAGTTCTAAATCATCTATTTCAATATCTAAAGTTGAATATTGTGGAAATAAAGATGATAAAGTATATAAATTTATCACATGTAATTTATATGAGAGAACTAATAATACTAATAAAGTAATATCTAGTTGTGATAAGAAAGATGATATTACACTTGATGATTATTTAAAAGAGTTATCATTTAATATAGTTAACTATGAACAATCATGTAAGAAATATAAATCAGATACATTAAGACTTGAAATAGTAGCAACTGATAAAGAATCTGATGAAAAGTTTGTAGTACCACTTCATTTAGATGAGAGGTGTTGATATGAAGAATCAAGAATTGTATAATAAACTTAGAATAGTAGCCATAGTACTTATGGTAATTGCTATATTTATTGGAGCTTATAAAGCTTATACTGAAAAGAGTGATAATACTGATGCTAAAGAGTTTAGCAAAGAGTATCCTAAAGTTAAAAATGACAATATGTTTATTTATAAAACTCTAAAAGAAGCTAATAATAATATTGAATCAGGTAAAGGCGTATTTTTCTTCTGTACAGCAGCAAATGACATGTGTCATAAGTATGCACAGTATCTATATGAAGAAGCTAAAGATCTAAATTATTCACCAGTATATTATATAGATCTTAAAGTAACTAAAACAGAAGAATTAAATAAGCTTAATGCATTAGTAAATTATTCTAAATATCCACTAATAGTAGTATCAGATAGAAAAGTAATAGGAACTATTAACAAAGAAGTAGAAAACTGGAATAAAGAAGAGATTGAATCATTTAAAATAGAAGTAATGAATTATATAAATAAGTTAAATGACAGTGTATGCACTGATGATTGTAATTAGAAAGGTTGGTTAGTATGAAATTAATTGAAAAAACATGTCCAAATTGTGGAGGAAACTTAAAGTTTAACAAAAATGATGAAAAGGTAGTATGTGAATACTGTAAAAAAGAATTCTTAATTGAAGAAGATAAAGAACATAAAGACTATCATCTTGAGTTAGCAGGTGTTGATAAAGCTGTAGTAAAAGGATTATTTTATTCGTATTTTATAATAGCATTTGTAATTGTTTTATTTGTAGGTTCTATAATATTCGGAGTAAAATCTTGCAGTGTTAGTAAAGAAATTACTAAATTAGAAAATATATCTGAATCAACAAAAAAAGAAATATATAAAGATAGTAAATCTGTCCTAGACACTTATGCAATGATGAACATTGGTTTCAAACAAAGAACAGCATTTGAAAATCTTGGATTTTATCTATTTATAAATAACAATAATAATACTTTATTTGATGTATATAAAGGAACTTTTGTACATAATGGTGAAGAAAAAGAATATTATGTAGCAGTTAAGTATGAAGATATTGAAAATGGTAAAATGTTACATGGAAATACTGTAGGTAGCTTAGGATCTTACAATACTTTTAGTTATGGATTTGAATCAAATGTTGACCTTTACAATTATTTGATATCAAAAGTTGAATACCAAAAAGTGTATGCAAGCGATAAATTATACAAATGATAAACGATTAGATAATTTTGTAAAAGTCAAGAAATAATTTAAAAAGTTGACAAACCTCTGTAAATATGATATAATGTATACGCATCTTGAGATAGGGGACTAAAGATGTGCTAGATATTTTGTTTAGGGGGTTGAATACTATGAAACAAAATTATATATTTGAATATCAAAACGAGAATGATTTTAGAAAGAAAGAAAGAACTGTAAGAAAATATAACATGTTTGCTTACAAAAAACTTACTTTTGAATACTATCCAGAAATTAGAAGTGGTAACTTCTTAGGTGAATTGGTATCTGTTTCTAAGAAAGAGAATACTAAATCATATGAGTTAAAACTTCCAACAGCTAAATTATTCGCACAAGTTCATGGTGAGATTAGACTTCACTATACTGTATATGAAGATAAACATATAGTACTTCTTACTAATATAACTCCTGAAGGAATATTAGATGAAGGACATCGTGCAGAACTATCTACATATAAAGGTGTTATGATTTCTAAGACACATCCTGAAAAGGATATGTTCAAAGTAAATTTATTAAGTATGATGCAGAAATAAAAAATAGTAAAGTAATTTACTATTTTTTTTATTTGTATTGAATAAATATTTTATAGATACTATACTTATTATAGTAGGTGATGATATGAAAAATAACAAAGGTTTTACTTTAATTGAGCTTATTGCCGTAGTAGTTATACTAGCTGTTATTATGTTAGTAGCAGTTCCAAATGTAGTATCTACGATCAATAAGAATAAGAAAGAAGCATTTATTGAAGATGCTAAAAAGTTTAGAGCATCAGTTGAAGCTAAGATATCAAGTGATACATCAATAAATAAACCAAATGATAATACTATCTTAATATTCCCACTAGAGAAGGTTACAAAGGCTAGTATTAGTGAAAGTCCATATGGTTTACCTTATTCTAAGTCTAAATCTTACGTAGCAGTTGTTAAAGCACCAATACAAATACAAGTAAGTGAGACTGAGACTATCAACAAGAATCAACTTCAATACTATGTACATCTAGTAATATGTAAAGTTGATGATTGTAAGGATACTGATGTTGAAGCTCGTTATGGTATTAACCTTGAAAATGTTGATAACCTAAATGAAAGTAAGAGATTTGAAAAGGTTAAACAAGCTGATGATGTAGTTATTACTGATAACAATTATTCATATGCTATAACAAGACTTCAAACAATTCTAGGAAGAAGTTCAATGGTTGTTAATACATACACAGGTAGTTAATGTATAGTAATATGTCAACTTAATTAACATTTATTGACTACTAATAAAACCAATGATAAGATTAAATTGTAATAATAAGAAAGGAAATTTAAATATGAAAAAGGAAAAAGGTTTTACATTAATCGAGTTACTTGCAGTTATCATTATTTTAGGTATCTTAATGATGGTTGCAATACCAAGTGTTACAACTTACATTAATAGTTCAAGAAAGAGCGGTTATCTTGACAACGCAAAACAATTTATTACCGCAGCAATTACAGCAGTAAACTCTGCAGATAAAATTGAGTTCTATGATGAAGATACTCTATTATTAATTCCAGTAGGAACTGATGAAACAAAATCATTCATCAAACTAGAAAAAGGAGGACAATCTCCATATAGTAATACATACTACTTTGCATATGTAGGTGTTACTTATGACAATGCAGCTGAGTCATATACATATTACTTCACTTCAGTTGATGGAGCTGGACAAGGTATTCCAATGACTAGCCAAAAAGACCTAGAAAAGAAAGATGCAGATAAATTAATTACTACTGGATTAAAAACAAATACTAATTTAGCATATTCAACAAAATTACATGAAATATATGATAATAGTGGTAAAACTAATACATCTGGTGATAGTAATGATACTATACCACCTTTAAAATTCAAAACAAGTAAAGCAACAACCAATTATGCTGGAACTTCAACTGGTGCTTTAACTGGAACTGCTGAGTTAGTAGCTAATGTTAAAAAAACTGGTGAATCTGAAAGTAATATTAAATATATATTAATATGTTCTGCAACTGAATGTCCTGTACTAGACGCTAGCTAGGATAAAAGAATAATAAGATTTGCATAATATGCAAATCTTTTTTTATTGTCTATTTTTCTAAATTATACTAAAATTGAATTGGTGATAAAAGTGGATAAATTATTAATTGGATCTCATGTAAGTTTTGCTAAAGAGCAACTACTTGGTAGTGTTAAAGAAGCACTTAGTTATGGCAGTACAACTTTTATGTTTTATACAGGAGCACCTCAAAATACTTTTAGAAGTACTATTAATGAAAACAATACTAAAGAAGCATTTAAACTTATGGAAGAAAATGGTATTGATATAAATACTGTTATAGTACATGCTCCTTATATAATAAATTTAGCTAATAACAAAGAAGAAGATAAATATAACTTTTCTATTAACTTCTTAATTGAAGAGATTAATAGATGTAATATGTTTGATGTTAAATATTTAGTCCTTCATCCAGGTTCTCACGTTGGTCTTGGCCCTGAAGTAGGACTTGATAACATAATTAACGCTTTAAATATTGTTATTGATAGGACTAAAAACGTAAGAATACTTCTTGAAACAATGGCAGGTAAAGGTACTGAACTTGGTACTAACTTCGATGATTTAAAATATATTATCGATAGAATTGATAATAAAGATAGAATTGGATTATGTCTTGATACATGTCATTTGAACGATTCAGGATACGATATAAATGAATTTGATAAAATACTTGATGAAGAAGATGAAAAGATAGGACTATCATATATTAAATGTGTTCATATAAACGATAGTAAAAATGAAAGATCTGCTCATAAAGATAGACATGAAAATATCGGATATGGTACTATTGGTTTTGACGCTTTAATAAAGGTTATATATAACGAAAGATTAAAAGATATACCTAAGATACTAGAAACTCCTTATATAAATGATAAAGCTCCATATAAAGAAGAAATAGATATGATTAGATCTAAGAAGTTTAATAACTCTCTTAAATAGCATTTATTATAACTTCTTTATGTGTTAGTATTAAATTATAAGAAAGTGAGATTTTGTGAATGAAAATTGAAAACTTGAAATTGAAGTCATTAAGCTTAGGAGTAGCTGCTACTCTTGCTATGGCACCTATTGGTGCTAGTGCGACATCTAGAGATTTCAAAATTGTTTACAACCAAGAAACACAAGAAGATGAACTATACTATATAGTTCAAGAAGGAGATACCGCATCTCAAATAAGTGTATACTTAATAAATTACTTTATGAGAAAAGGAGAGGTTCCTAAAGAAGATAGAGAATTATATGAAACGTATCCAAATGCTAAATGTGCTCACTGGGTAGGTTTTGTATATAACTACATTAAGACAAAAAGAGCAGAGGGGAAAAACGTTACTAGATATCGTGGTCATCCAGGTGTTAAAGTTCCAGTACCAAGAACATATCAAGAGCTTGTAAATGATACTGCAACATCTATAAAGAGCGGTTTTCATGCTAGATATTGTCAAAATAATGGAATATATCCAGTACAACAAAAATACTATATAGATCCAGAAGATGCTTATAAAATGATTGAAGAAGAGTTTAGAACACTAAGCCCAGATAGAAATGTTGAAATTACTCCAGAAATCATGAAAGCAGTTCTTGAATTAAAAAGCGGACCAGAGATTAAATTCGTTTTAAAAGAAGGAGCTAAACCAAAAGAAAAAGATAAATGGAAAGAACATATGACAGTTATATCTCCAGAAGAAGCAGAAGAAAAAGTAGAAGAAACAAAGCAAAAACAAAAAGTTAAGAAAAAGACAAATAAATAGAATAATTAATATAATTAGTACATTTTAAAAAAAATGTACTTTTTTCTTTGATTTATTATAAAAATATGATATAATCAACTAGCGTGAGGGGTATTTTAATAATACCTATAATAAGCATGAGGAGGGATAATCATGGCTAAAGTAGGAAATAGACAAGGAAAGATTCTTGTTTGCGCAGAATGCAAAGAAGAAAATTATCGTACTGAAAAGAATGTTAAAAAGACAACTGATCGTTTAGAATTAAATAAATTCTGCCCAAGATGTCAAAAACATACAGTTCATAAAGAAAAGAAATAAGATAGAGGGTGTAATCTATGATAAATATTAATGATATAAAAAATGGAATGACTCTTAAAATAGATAACAATCTATTTATGGTTATCGATTTCCAACATGTTAAACCAGGAAAAGGTAGTGCTTTCGTAAGAGTTAAATTAAGAAACTTAAGAACAGGAACTACTATTGAAGATACTTATAATACTAATGTTAAGTTTGAAACTGCTCATATAGAAAAACAAACTATGCAATACTTATATTCACAAGGTGATGATTATTGCTTTATGAATATGGTAACTTATGACCAAGTTGAACTTAATAAGAGTCAATTAGGAGAAGAATATAAGTTCTTAAAAGAAAACCTAGAAGTAATTATCTCTTTCTATGAAGGAGAAGTTTTAGGATTAATACTTCCAGATAAGATTGAGTACAAAGTTACTAAATCAGAACCAGGTGTTAAAGGTAATACTACAGCTACTGCTATGAAAGATGCAGAACTTGAAAATGGTATGACTATTAAAGTACCTATGTTTATCGAAGAAGGAGAAAACATCTTAGTATCTACTGCAGATGGTAAATATGTATCAAGAGCATAATAATGCTCTTTTTTAGTATATGGAAGAGTTTGATATTAATAGTATTATATCTGATATAAACTTTGAAGAAGATTTTATCGGATATATTAATGGAGATATAGTATTATCAAATAAAGAGATGGAAGTATTAAAAAGAAATGAAATTAATTATGAAGAATATGATACTGTATCAAGATTACTTACTGATATAGATGAATTACTACTCGATAGTGATGATGAAGAACTAGAAGAGATATCACAGTCTATAAGTGAAAGAAATTATTATATGAATACTAATAAATAAGACTTTAATAAGTCTTTTTATTTTGCTATAATATGCTTGGTGATTTTTATGAGTAATATTTTAGTAACTGGAGGAGCAAAAGGACTAGGTAAAGAGATAGTTAAAGCTTTTCTAAAAAATGGAGATAATGTTGTATTTACTTCACACAATTCTAATATTAATAGTGATGAACTAGATGTTATCGGTGGTAACTATATTGAAGTTAAAACAGATCTATCTAAAGAAGAAGATATTAATAAACTAGTTGATATCGCATATGATGAGTTTGGAAGTGTTGATATACTTATTAATAATGCTAGTATAGAGCTTGATAATGATTTTGAAAATAAGACTAAAGAAGACTTTATGAAAACATATGAAATTAATACAGTAGCACCATTCTTATTATCAAGATTAATTGGTAAAAGAATGTATGATAATAAAAAAGGAATAATTATAAACATATCAAGTAATAATTCACTAGATAAATATGATTCATCTACTTGTGATTATGATGCTTCTAAAAGCGCTTTAAATATAATTACACATGCTTTAGCAAAAGAATACGCACCATACGTAAGAGTAAATGCAATCGCACCAGGATGGATATTAACTGAAAGAGTTAAATCATTAAATGATTCATTAAATAATAAATTAGTTGAAGAAGAATCTAAAAAAATATTACTTAATAGATTTGCTACTTGTGAAGATATAACTAACTTAATATTATTTTTATCAAGTGATAAATCTAGTTATATAAATGATGAAATAATAAGAATAGATGGTGGTAATAAATGATAGATGAAAATATAAGAGAATTAGTACTTAAAGAAGAAAAAGAATTATCTAAAGAATTTGAAGAATTAGATAAACTAAATCTATATAATAGTGAGCTTGTACTTAATGCTTTTAGAAATAATAAAATAAGTGAAACAGATTTTAATATGACAACTGGATATGGTTATAATGATATAGGAAGAGATAAAATTGAAAAAGTATTCGCTGAAGTTCTTAAAAGCGAAGATGCACTTGTTAGAAACCAGTTTATATCTGGAAGTCATGCGTTAAACGTTACTTTCTTTGCCCTTTTAAGGCCAGGTGACACTCTTTTATCAATAAGTGGTAAACCATATGACACACTAGACGAAGTAATCGGTATTAAAGATAATCCAAGTTCATTAAAAAGCTTTGGGGTTAATTATGAACAAATTGATTTAATTAACGATGACTTTGATTACGATAGAATTAAAGAAGTTTTAACAAGTAAAAATATAAAAGTAATAGAAATACAAAGATCTAAAGGATACTCAACAAGAAAGAGTATTAATATAGATAAATTATCTAAAGTAATTAAGTTTATTAAAGACATAAATAAATACATAATTATAATGGTTGATAACTGTTACTGTGAGTTAACTGAATATGAGACTCCAACAAGTGTTGGTGCTGATATTATGGTTGGTTCTTTAATAAAAAATCTAGGTGGTGGAATAGCATCAAATGGAGCATACGTAGCAGGAAGAAAAGACTTAATAGATTTAGTAGCAGAAAGACTTACTCTTCCAGGAGAAGGTAGAGAAGTAGGGCCAAGCCTTGGGGCTAATAAAAGTATATTACAAGGATTATTCTTTGCACCAAGTGTAGTAAATAGTGCTCTTAAAGTAGCAGTATTAACTAGTAAAGTATTAGAATCACTTGGCTATAAAGTTGAACCTAAATATAACGATAAAAGATGTGATATAGTACAAAATATTATATTTGAAGATCCAGATAAATTAATTAAATACTGTGAAGGAATACAAAGTGCATCTCCAGTAGATAGCTCAGCTGCACCAATTCCTGGTGATATGCCTGGCTATACAGATAAAGTAATAATGGCTGCTGGATGCTTTACACAAGGATCTAGTATTGAACTATCTTGTGACGGTCCTATAAGAAGTCCTTACATCGCATATCAGCAAGGATCACTTTCTTATGAATACGGAAAATTAGCTCTTATGATAGCCATTTCTAAATTGACAAAAT
>JAEEGL012431966.1_pt1 | contig 14042 bp, 7 predicted proteins | sample 9134231 | NCBI WGS metagenome assembly JAEEGL01 (sample SAMN16246548, study PRJNA631951) | gut metagenome | biome: gut microbiome; feature: rumen; material: fiber-attached | host: Bos | place: Iran: Karaj | collected 2018-10
ATGACTCCGAAAGAGCAATCGCTGAAGGAGCGCAGTCGTTCTCCCACGCAATAAATGTTGTCGGATACTGCACTTACGATGAAAAGGATTATTGCGAAACGGATCTGATCGTTTATGATAGCAACTGTCCCGATAAATTCGGCGTATTCAGGTTCTTCTCTGTAAACCGCGATCCCAATACTGTCATAGATTGGTATTACAGGAGTCCTTCGGGGTACGCTGCAACAAGTTGGGCATATGATGCGGATCACTACAATCGTTTTGTAATATTCGATTCTCAACTCAACGACCTTACGAGCATGGTAAGGGTAGTAGCAAACAAGTAAACGCAAAAAATTAGGGTAGCCGAATGGCTACCCTTTTTTATTACCTTTCAAAGCCCTCTATACGCTTTTCTTGTAATATCTGATTATTTCTTTTCTTTATCGCTTCGATAAGGTTTTCTTTTTTCGTGTCCGTTATCTCAGGATAAATTCCGATCACACGTTCATAATCCTTGTCCGTCTGAAGAAATGACAAGTCACACTGCGTTTTCATTTGCTTGACAATGGTTTTTTCAACATCTCCAAAGGTTTTTGATTTGACCGCCTGATTTATCTGCCCGGATGACCAATATGCGTTTCCGCAATCAAACAGAGGTGCGGGACCGATAAACTTTAAGGTGTTGATATCCCTTATGAAAGCAATATTGTTAAGATGTCTGTCCTCGTTTCCGGTCAGATTGTCTATAAGAATGGTGTAGTTTATATAGTCCTCTGCATCGGGTATATCATTGTCTTCACAAGCCTTAAGCAAATGATGATAAATGGTCTCATTGGCTTCACGAGGCTTATCAAAATAGAAGAACGATGCGGGTACAAGTTCGGTATTCTCTGTGATGAAATTGGGACATATACTGCACATTTGGGTGCCCTCTATATGGAGATTATAGTTCGCACTCTGAATCTTTCCTATTCTTTCGCAGAGTGTAGATACGAGAACCTCGCTGAGGGGCTCCTGATGTGCCTTTACACTTCCTGCCTTAACAAGGGAAGAGGAGAGGTCGGAGTTTTGTACCCACCGCTTTTTAAGCACTCCATTTGTGGATAGGTCAGGAGAGTTGGGATTAATTTTTCTCTTTCCCATACTCCACGGCGCAAACATCATATCTCCGATATCGGGGCTGTATCTATTTGTGAAAAAGTTTACCTTTTTCCAAGTTTCCTCACGCCACTTTATCCAATACTGATCCGAAAGTGACGCATAATTTTTATGAACAGTCCAAGCGTCCCCAAACTCTTCAATGGCTTCTTTTAAGCCCTCTCTGTTTTCGGGAATACCTCTTTTTTCCAACCATTTTGCAAATGTTTCATCCGTGCATGATGCCTTAAGACATAAAGGAAGGAGTTCCGGACAGTCGATCTTTTGTATCGCCTTGGGAACTCCTTTCTCATCTTTTAGCGTCAGCACTTTCTGATTCTTCAGGTAAAGTTCTGACATATTTCACTCCTTAGTCGAGATCCGAATCATCTACGTCGGTATCATCGTCGTCGTCACCATCTTCGAACGATGTCTCTGTAGGAACGTCTTCTACAATCTCTTTGACACCTTCAATGACAGGCTGTGCTGAATCCTCGCCCTCACTGTCGTCATCAAAGCTTCCGTACATTCTCTGCTGATTAAGAAGGCTTTCACATTCAGCGACGAGTTCCTGTATAGCAGAGTGCTTAGAACCTGCACAAACGACAGTGGCAACTTCGATATCGTTCGCCTTAAGCTCTTTCTTAAGGTTGTTCATCTTTGTCTCAAAATCTTCTACCTTGTTTCGGGAGATAATAATGAAATTGTCGCCTAAAACGCGGTAGATCTTGTCGTTTGGGAAACATTCTGTCACCTGCGCTGCGGTCTTTTTTATGAGGGTATCGCCTACCTTTTTGCCGTACTTGAGGTTGATGTCCCTAACGCCACAGATATTAACCTGAGCCATGACGATCTCGCGTACATTGTAGTTCCTAAGATCGCTATTAAGACTGTTAACATTAAGTAAGCCGGTCTGCGAATCGAAGTATGCGGACTGCTGAAGTCTCGCAATCTCATCAGCCTTGTCTTTGGAATCCTTACGCAAGGTTTCAATCTCGGCTTTGAGAGACTCATTTTCGTCCTTGACGCTTTTTATCAGCCCCTCGTTTACCTCCGAGGACTTGGCTCTGAGTTCGTTGAGTTCGCCTCTCATGCGGTCTGCTTCAGACTGCCACTTCTTGTTCTCGGAGCGAAGTGACTCAACTTCCTTTGTGATCTCGCCTGCCTGAGTCTTTGCTTTTTCAAGTTCCGACTCGGCATCTGAAATCTTCTTACGAAGTGTTGCAACTTCCGGAGAATCTGCCTGTGCTTTGTTGAGCTGAGACTTAAGATTGGAGATAGTGCCGCGCATCTCGTTTATCTGACTATCCTTATTCTTAATGGCATTTTCCTTGCCCTTAAGCTGTGACTCCAAATCTACGATCTGATTCTTGAGCTGAGGCATTACTGTCTGAGTTTCCTCTCCAAGTCTTGCCATATTCTCCTCGGCTTCCTTAAGCTTTCCCTTGAGAGAATCAGACTCTTTGAGAATCTTATCTTTCTCGGAAACCGCCTTGTTCATTGCCTTGACCGCGGCATCCTTTTCTGCGGTTGCCTCCCCGAGCTTGTCCTCGACTTCTCTCTGCGCCCTGACTCTGCGATTGAGTTCGCTCTCAAGTCTCTTCGACTTTTCAAGGATCACCTTAAAGCTCTTTTCCGCATTCAGTTTTTCTTTCTCAAGCCTTTCGGTCTTATCCTGAATGTCGGAAATTGTGCTACCGAGGATCTCTTTCTCCTTGGCGGGTTCTGTGACCTTTTTCTCTTCCTTGTTTTCGGGAATAGGTTCGGTTACAGGAGGAGCAATCTGCGGATTCTGCATACCGCCCATAAACGGTGTAAGCATCATCTGCATAAATGCATAAAACGGATTTGTCTGTGCCATCTGAACCATCTGAGGGTCCATAAACGGGTTTACGGGAGGAGGAGTGGTATTTGCTGATGCATTCGCCGCCTCTTCGTTGGGGGCGGGCTCTTCTGAGTTGTCGGGCTCAACCGCACATTCTACATCGTCTTCATCAACAATACTTGTCTCGATAAGATCCGGGAAGAAGTCGTAAAACTCGTCCTTGCCCATAAGTTCGATGACCTTTTCCTTGTATATCTCGCATTCTCTTTCGCCTGCGTCGATAACAATGATGTCATCCTCGACTCTCGCCTTCGCGCCCGCTTCAAGCAGTTTTACAGCCGACCTTGCATATGCCTCGTCAGCTTCCGAAAACGCATCAAAGGTATTGGGTGTCAAATCCCGTTCCCGTTTCTCACGCTCGGAAAACGCCTGAAGGAACTGATTGCGAATCTTGTCATAATAGATGCTTGTTCCTTCTGACATAAATGTCTCCTTTCGATATATCGTTTTGCGTACTTTATATATGTACGAATTAAAAATAATAGACTGATATAGGATTTTTACCGCTTTGCGCGGGTTTACTTATTTTTCAAATTCGAATGATGTTGAATTTTTCTTTTTATCGTAAACGATATCCGCATCAAAGCGCTTTCCCGCCTTGGACTTCATTCCCTTAACCACACCGGTATGTCCATCCTTGAAGAACTTATCAAGCTGTGACTTTGTGAGGGTTACGCCACAAGGGGATTTCCAAAGAGAAAATCCGCAATCATCGGGACAGGTAAGTTTTGAACCCTCGTCTGTCATTTTTGCTCCGCATCCGGGGCATGTGTAAGTGGTCATTTCCTTTGTTTCATCGAAGACAACCTTGTGTTCTTCGAAGTTATACACAAGCGCCTGAGTCCACGAAATCTTACCTTTCTTTATCTTCATTACAACTCGGTCGCCATTTATCATAGACATGAAGTCCTTATCAGATATAACAGACTCACATATCTTTTTGTATGAGCCCATCTTGCAACCTGTCTTATAGCCGGAGCAATAAAAGCCTTTTTCTGTTGAGATGATATCTCCGCCACACTCAGGACACGTACCGATGGATTCTCTTGAACCGCTTCCGCTCGACGAAAGAGCTTTGATGTCGGCATCCTTGATCTCGTCACACATCGTCTTAACATCTTTCATCATATCTTCTTCAAAAGACGCAAGATTGAGTTTTCCCGCTCTTATATCTGCAAGTCTGAGTTCCCAATTTCCGGTCATATCAACCTTGCAGATCTCTCTGCCCTTGAGGGATTCAAATATCTGCATACCCGCATCAGTGGGAACGATGTAAACGCTTTTACCCTTGGCTTCTTTCTTTCTTGCAAGGTATTTATCCTTTGTAATAAGTTCGTCAATAATAGACGCTCTTGTTGCAGGAGTGCCTATCTTGAGTTCCTTGCCAAGAGCCTTAAGAGACTTATCTTCAAGATATTTATGAGGAGCATCGCACATTGCGATAAGTGTCGCATCGGTAAATCTCTTGGGGCAGACCGAGGTCTTCTCAGCAATAGAAAATCTGTCTACAGTCAATTTGTCTCCAACCCTATACTCGGGAAGATTTACGTCATCCACCTTAATGCCAAGGACAACTGTATACCCAAGATCGACGACAGTCTTTCCCGTGCTCTTAAAACTGCGAGAGCAACACTCGGCGATTAACTGTTTTTTGTACTGAACAAGAGGGGGCATAAAGATTGCGACGAATCTTTTACACACCATTTCATATATCTTCTGTTCATCTCCCGAAAGAGTGTCGAAATTAGGTTTCTTAGTAGTGGGGACAAGAGCAGAGTGTCCCGACTCCTCAAGCTTTGAGTCGTTTATCCACTTCTTTGTTCCACGAACCTTGCTAACAGTGGAAGAGTCAATCGAATCTACAAAAGACTCGAGGAAGGGAACTGATGAAGCTGACCTGAGCATAGCGGACAGATCCTCTTTGCTTGAAAGATACTCACAGTCCGTTCTCGGATACGACAGGTATCCCTTTTCATAAAGGGACTGAATGATTTCAAGTGTCTGACTCGCACTGTAACCCAACTTATTTGCTGCAATCTGAGCAGTTGCAAGCTTAAAGAGCTTGGGTGCATATGTCGCAGTTTTTTCTTTCTTGTAGTCGGTAACAACAGCAGGAGATGAGAGCGACTTGATCACATCTTCTGCATCAGACTTGTCATCAAACCATATGAGTGAAGTATCAACCTTATCATCTTTCTTTTCTTCACTGTCTTCGTCTTCGGATGCAGTGGGGTCAAACATCTGTCCGGTAAAGTCATCTGAATATTCCGCACGTACTCCGTAGACGGTAGTAGGCTTAAAATCTAAGATGTCCTTTTCTCTCTGACAAACGATACTCATGATGGGCGTTTTAACTCGTCCGCAGGCAACGCGGATTCCGAGTTTGAGAGTAGCCGCTCTTGATAAGTTGATACCGACTCTCCAATCCGAATGCTGTCTCGCAATTGATGCGGCAAAAAGATTACGAAGAGCGGGTTCTTTGTCATCATCGCGAAGGGACTTGAGAGCATCGAGCACCTTCATCTCGGTCGTATCATTTGACCAATATCTTTTGACGGGAAGTGTGTTTTTCAACTCATTAAGAACGATTCTTACAAGAAGCTCTCCCTCCTGATCGGGGTCTCCGGCGTGAATGACAAAATCGTACCCCCCGTGCTTAAGTTCTCTCTGTATATCAAGGAAGCGTTCCTTGGCTGTAAGAAACTTGCCCGTTTTGGCTTCCTCAATAACCTTATACTTCCACCCACCGTAATCCTCCGGCTGTATGGGCAGAGTTTCCCATTCCCAATTCTTCAGATCCTCATCGAGCTCATTGGGCATTTTAAGGGTGAGAAGATGTCCCCTCTGTTCGGTGAATACGATCTCATAGGGAATCTCGGATTTGTGCTTGTTGTATACATTTTCAATAGTCTTTCTAAGACTTGGCTTTTCCGCAATAAGTAACGCTTTGGGCATAGTTTATCTCCTTGTTGAAATTTTCTTTATCTAAAGATGTCAGAAAACACTACATTATTGTTTCTGTGTGCATTGTTTTTATTTTTTCGTCCGTCTGTCATCTTTTACGAAATTTGGATTTACAGCAAACAACGATACATGTTGAAAGGAATAGATTATGATCGAAGCGCAGTACAGCCTGTTTTTAAAACAGCTTGATAACAACACGGAAGAGCATTCCCACAGTGTTGGGAAAATGTGCCGGGATATTGCTCCTCATATAGGACTTGACCCGAATATCGCATATAAGATTGGGCTTATCCACGACCTTGGAAAAATATACATACCCGCAAGAATCCTCAAAAAGAATGGAAAACTTACCGAACTCGAAAGAGAAATAATAGACCTTCATTCATACTACGGGTATATGATATTGAAATCTAAAAATGAAGAGGATGTCGTAGCTCTCCCCGTTCTGTCTCATCACGGATACAACAAAATAAAACCCGCTCCGGTCATTCACGAGCCATTGACAGATGAGATCAAGCTATATACTTCGCTTGTCCATTCAGTAGATGTTTATGATGCTATGGTGTCGGCAAGACCTTATCATTCTTCCTTTGACATAGAGTCGATACTTAATGAACTCCATAAGGATGATATGTGCACAGCAGAAATACTTCTCAGGATCGGAGAAGAAGATTGCAAGATAAGAAGACAGGTCGTCTAAATACTTTTGACTAAGCCATTCCGATTGGAGTGGCTTTTATTGTTGTGTTTAAAGACCACTTTTATTACATAACTGTACATATTATTAATGGAGGAAAAACTTATGAAATGGAATAAGAGAGATGAGCTTTCTACCATAGAAGATGTTTTTAAGAGAAACATTGGTGTGGAATCACTCGAGACCGTTAATGGGTGGTACAAGAAGTCAAATTGCCTTGAATACCACATCGACAAGATCGATGAAGCGGCAAAATTGTTTTGGGATTTTGTGACTAAGCCCGTTACCATTGTAGGAGACTACGATGCCGACGGTATCACCGCCACTTCAATCCTTTATCTCGCTCTTAAATGGGCAGGCTTTTCAAATGTGAGATATCGCATTCCGAAGAGATTTTCCGAGGGTTTTGGCATTTCCGAAAAGATAATCGATGAGATAGAAGAAGGACTTGTTGTTACGGTAGATAATGGCGTAGCACAACCTGATGTTATAAGGAAAGCAAAGGAGAAGGGACTTACTGTCGTAGTGACGGATCACCATCAGCCTCTTGTAATCGATGGAAAGGTGGTTCTTCCCGATGCCGACATCGTTATCGACCCGAACGCCATTCCCGGTTCCGCCGATTTTAATGGATACTGTGGAGCGGGAATTGCCTATAAACTTGCCGTTCAGTTACTTGGCAAGGAAAAGGCAGGCAAACTTCTTCCTCTTGCAGGAATAGGAACCGTTGCCGACGTAATGGAACTTCGCGAGGAGAATTATGTATTTGTAAGAAAGTCACTGCTCTTACTTACAAATGCAACATGCACCACCACCGGAATGTACGCTCTTGTGAGTGCACTTAATCTTACGAGGCACGTCAGTGCAAAAGATATTGGATTTAAGATTGGTCCCTGTATCAATGCCGCATCAAGAATGAACGATGACGGAGCAAAGGACGTTGTGGAACTCCTGACCTTTATGGGGACATTTGCGGACGCAATACCCATGGCGGAAAGGCTCATCGCTATTAATGATAAGCGTAAAGAAGCAAAAAACAACGGAATCGCTGAAGCTAACAGGATCATTGCTGATGAATGCTTGTACGGTGACATTCCTCTTGTATTGAATGTTCCCGGCGTTGAGCACGGTATCATCGGTATCATTGCCGGTAATCTTTGTGAAAAATACAAAGTTCCCGTACTCGTTGTGTCTAAAATAGGAGAGGTTCTCAAGGGTTCCGCAAGATCTCCTAAAGGCTACAATATGAAAGAGGCTCTTGATGAGTGTTCTGACCTGCTTGTGGCTTATGGTGGTCACGAGGGCGCTGCGGGATTTTCACTTAATCCCGAAATGTTTGATGATCTGAAAAACAGACTTCAGACCTCTGCTCTTGCAACTTCTTTTGAGCCCGAGTCGGTTGACGAATCTTTCTACGATCTCGAAATAAATGCAAAGGACATCGAAAAAACAATCTCTGAACTTGAGAAGTATGGACCTTTTGGAGAAGGAAATCCTGAAATTGTTTTTAAAATCAACGGATTCTCCACCATCCCCTCATATGGTGCATACGCCAAGTTCATGGGGGATGGCTCAATCGTGAAGATTTTCTCAAAGGGAACCACGGCGATTGGTTTCGGGTTTGCAGAAAAGTTTAAAGATGTTAAGACACCCAAACAGCTTACGCTTTACGGAACGATCACTGACAATTACTTTGGCGGTGACATAGAACATCAGATCGAGTTTTTCGACTTTGTTGAAACAGAGGTGTCAAAAGTAAAGACTCCTCTTGCAGCAAGACTTGAGGCAATGGCATTGATAAGTTAAAAATTAAGAGCACCTTCGGGTGCTCTTTTTTTTGCATACTTTTCATATGTGATGTAATATTTCTAAAATAATAGAACGTTAAATGGTCTGAAAGTGGTCTGAGACGATTTGACGAGCGTGCAAACCTCCTATTTATCAGCGTTTTTACATTGTATAAAAATTCGACTCCCGTCTACTCCACTAAGAAAGCCTCGTAAACACGAAGTTTACGGGGCTTTTTCTTTATTCTGTGACAGAGGGTGAGCATCTGTCACATTTTTGAAAAGATCTCAGACTGTGACAAATTCAGAAAGTTATGACAAAACGTGTAAATAGTCAGTAAAATAATGTACAGGGCATTGCAGACATGTCCGACTCACAGGAAATCATCGTTAAAGACCTTAACACCGTAGTCGATAAGTTCTCATTATAGTCACCTTAAATCATTAGATCAGAGGCTGTTGCAATGATGATGCAACAGCCTCTTTTTTGTGATATACTTCGTTTATTTAGAGGAATAGGATTGGTTATAAAAATGTCTTTTTTTATAGATAATAAATTATTCGGCAACGGAAAATTTTACATACATGCACTTTCAATAGCTGTACCCATAATGCTCCAGGCTCTTATTCAGAGCCTTGTTTCGCTGGTTGATAATTTCATGGTTGCGGGCCTGGGTGATGTTTCTATGGCCGGAGTTAATGTATCCGGCCAGATTCTTTTTGTATTCTTTGTATTCATCAATTCCATTTGCATGGCAGGCGGAATCTTTATGACTCAGTTCTTCGGAGCCAAGGATTCTTCCGGAATGCAACAGGCATTCAGATTTAAACTCATATTCGGATTCCTTGCGTTTATTCCCTATTTTCTGGTATGCATTGTTTTCCCTAAGCAGGTTATATACCTGATGCTTAACGGAAATCTTCAAAGGGATCTGATCCTTCCCGAGGCTGTAAGTTACATCAGGCTTATGTTCTTCATGGGACCTCAGCTTACATTTTCACTGAGTGCTGCCAGCTCGTTCAGAGATCTGGGAAGAGTAAAATTCCCTCTTGTAGTAACCATTATCGCAACACTTACCAACACTCTTTTTAACTGGCTTCTTATATACGGAAATCTCGGATTCCCTGCACTCGGTGTAAAGGGTGCTGCCATCGCTACGGTTATCGCAAGATCTCTTGAGTTTGTTATCTTTGCCATAGCACTCCTTGTTAAAAAACCCGAATTTTCGGTTAAGATTAAGGAATTTTTCAAGGTTGACGGTAAACTGATAAAAGAGATCTTTAAGAAGGGCTCCCTTGTTTTATTTTGTGAGATGGTTTGGATTGCATCAGAGACAATAACAAGCTGGATCTTTAACGGAAGAGGCGGAGCTGAAGTTGTATCGGGAATGTCCGCAGGTTTTGCAATCGCAAATCTCTTCTTTGTGGCCTTTGGCGGAATTTACAGTGCTACACAGGTTGTTATCGGTAAGACTCTCGGTGAGGGCAATCTTGATAAGGCTCGTACAGAGAAGACATGGCTATTGTCAGGATCTGCGATATTCGGTGTCATTATGATGCTGTTCGGATTTCTTACCGTACTCATCGTACCTTTTGTATTTGGAAAACTCAGTGCCGAAGCAATAACCATCTGCACCAGAATGGTTATCTTAATGGCTATTTTTACACCGGTTTGGGTATACATGAACTCCCAGACTGCCATAGCAAGAGCGGGCGGCGATACCATGATGGGCGCCATTGCGGATGCACTTATCACTATTTTTATAATGATCCCGATGCTTCTCGGACTCGGTTTTTTAACAAGTGTCGGACCTGTTGAAATATATCTTTGCGTTAAACTTCTTGATGTCGTTAAAGTAATTGTCTTTACATTTTGGCTTAAAAAAGAACGCTGGCTTAAGAATCTGACTGTTAAGGAGGAGAGCAATGAGTCTGCATAACATATTAATGTTTGTTCAGATTGAGATCATAATCGGTCTTTTCATTGAGAGCTGGATTATTTTCAAGAAATTGAAAAACCCGCTTCATATCTACCTGTTATTAAGCTGCATATGCTCGCTTACGAACAACATCGGATATCTCCTTGAGCTGAAATCAAATACAGAAGATGCATACATAGCGGCTCTGAAGTTTTCTTATCTGGGACGTATATGGTATGTCTTTTTCCTGTTTATGTTCGTTGCGGAACTGGTTAATGTTAAGATTCCCGAATTTTACCGCAAGGCCTTCATGGCTGTTCATGCGATCATCTATATTTCCATTTTCACTCTGGAAGATCATGATCTTTATTACACATCAATGGAATTTCGCACTGACGGGGTGTTCCCTAAGTTAAATCATGGAAACGGTGTGTTCCATCATGTGACGGTCCTTATGGTAGTTTTTTATGCTCTTATCGGAATGTGTATGCTTGTAAGAGCATATCGTAAGGAGAAAAAGACTAAGTCCGGCGGCCGTATTCTTACCGTAATGATTTCCTTTGTATTTCAGGGAGTATTTTTCTTAGTTCAGATTGTGGGTATTCCCGGCATTACATCTTATTATGATATTTCCATGGTGGGTTATTTCTTCGGAACCATCATAATGCTTATCGCTATTTTCACATTCGATCTTCTTGATACCGGCGATGTTGTTAAAGACTATGTTATTGACAGAATATCCGAAGGTATTATCGCAACCGATAACAAAGGTATCATTCAGTATTATAACGAGCCTGCGGTATCAATCCTTCCCGGAATAGCAAGAGAAGAAGATTCTTCAATTAATTTAACAGAAAACACCAGATCCCAGGTTCTGGTTATGAATACCATTAATACAGCTGTTTCTTCAGATTCGGATATCAGGATCAAAGATAAGGTATATCGTCCTGAAGTAAGAGAACTCATTTACAAGGGTGAAAGACTGGGTAATGTATATACCCTTGTTGATGAAACCGAGCATTTCCGTTACATGGAAGATCTCAAGGAACAAAGAGAGATAGCGGAAAGTGCAAGTAAGGCAAAGAGCCGTTTCCTTGCCAATATGTCTCATGAGATCAGAACACCCATTAATGCAGTTCTTGGTATGGATGAAATGATCTTAAGAGAATCCGGTGAAAAGCCTATCCGAGGATATGCCGCCAACATCATGTCTGCAGGAAGAACCCTCCTTTCACTTATCAATGACATTTTGGATCTGTCCAAAGTTGAAGAAGGTAAGATGGAGATCATACCCGTGCAGTATGAGCTTTCATCATTGTTAAACGATCTTGTAAATATGATCCGTGAAAGGGCGGAGAAGAAGGGGCTTGAGTTTAAACTCGAAGTCGATAATCATACTCCGCATATGCTTATCGGTGACGAGATTCGTGTAAGACAGTGTGTTATGAACATACTGACTAATGCAGTTAAGTATACTGAAAAAGGATCCGTATCTTTGTCAGTCGGATTTGATAAAGCGGGAGACAATAAGATCAAACTCAAGTTTACCGTTCGCGATACCGGCATTGGTATGAAGCAGGAAGATATGAATAAACTGTTTTCTCCTTACAGCCGTATCGAAGAAGGCAGGAACCGTAACATCGAAGGCACGGGCCTTGGTATGAGTATTACCCTTCAGCTTCTCGAACTTATGGGTACTAAACTTGAAGTTGAAAGTGAGTACGGAAAGGGCTCAGTGTTCTCTTTTGCGGTTGAGCAGGAAGTTTCTTCCATGCAGGAGATCGGAAACTTCGCCGAAAAGGTCAGCATGTTCAGGGCGGATGATTATTCGTACACCGAACTGTTCAGGGCACCTGATGCGAAGATTCTTGTAGTGGATGATACCGAGATGAACCTTACGGTTATCATGTCGCTTCTTAAGAAAACCAAGATTCAGATTGATACCGCCATGTCCGGTAAAGAAGCACTTATTCTTGCAGCCAAGAATAAATATGACATCGTGTTTATCGATCACATGATGTCCGAGATGGATGGTATCGAGACTCTCCATAAGATGAGAGAAGAAGGTCTTAATACCGAAACGCCCGCCGTGGCACTTACTGCAAACGCTGTCTCGGGTGCAAGGGAGATGTATCTTGAAGCCGGCTTTACAAGTTATCTGTCCAAGCCTATAGATTCAGCTAAGCTTGAGATGATGATCAAGGAAATGCTTCCCGATGATAAGATTGAGAAAGTTACCATTAAGGAATCGGATTCCATGTCCGAGGATTCTGTTCCCGAGAGTATAGAAACGGCAGAGCTTCCCGGCTGGCTTAAAGAGATTCCCGAACTCGATGTATTCAGCGGAATCAAATATTGCGGTTCCGTGGACGGATATATCAGTGTTCTTACGGTATATCATGAGACCTATCCCGTTAAGTCATCGGAGATCAAAGAGTTCTATGAAAAAGGTGATATAGAAAACTACACCGTTAAGGTTCATGCTCTTAAGAGTTCTTCGAGAATAATCGGAGCATCAGAAATCTCTGCTCTTTCCGCTAAGCTTGAGGAAGCGGGTAAGATGAAGAACTCCGAGTTCATTAATGAATACACGGATACACTGCTTTCAATGTATGGTTCGCTTGATGAAAAGCTTACACCTTTTGATAAGAAGGATGATTCACTTCCTCCTATTGATTCGAAGGTTCTTAAAGAGGCATATCAGACCATATATGAGATAGCGCAGTGTATGGACTTCTCGCTTATGGATAATATTCTTACCGATCTTCAGAAGTACAGTTTTTCTAAAGAAGACGAGAAGATACTTTCCGAAATCAAGATGAAGTTTAATGAGCTTGAATGGGATGACATTTGTGAAATTGCAAGGAAAGCTCTTGCACTGAAAACTTTATAATATGAGGGAATTGGGAGATTTTTAAAATGGAATTTAATCGTGAGATTGGTAAAGTTGTGGTAGTGGGAATGAATGAGAGCTTTCTCGCAAAGAGTCTCATTACCAAGCTTGAAGAGGAGAATATTAAAGCAGAGTTTTCACTTGCCAATATTAAGGATCTGGAAAGATTATCTACAAGTACCGAACTGATCGTTTTATTTATGAGTGAGGAACTTGGGAGTGTTCCCGAAACACTTGTTTATCTGAAAGATGCAATTGAGGATAAGAGTATCGGGCTTCTTCTTATTGGTGATCAGCCCCAGTATGAAACGGTAATTAAATCAATTCCTGAAACCGATGTTACGGAATGGTTTAAGAGGCCTCTTGATATCGAAAAGCTGATTAAGACTATCGGTAAATATCTGGATGAGAACACCGGAGAGATGCGTAAGAAGACTGTTCTTATCGTCGATGACGATATCACTTATATGAGAACAATCTATGAGTGGCTCAAGGACAAATACCGCGTGGGTATGGCATCAAACGGAGTTCAGGCAATTTCGTATCTTGCAAAATATAAAGCCGACATGATCCTTCTTGATTATGAAATGCCTGTCGCAAACGGCCCACAGGTTTTATCAATGCTTAAGAACGATTCCGTTATGGGACAGATCCCTGTAATGTTCCTTACAGGACACGGTGATAAGGAGAGTGTTTTATCCGTTGTTGGATTAAACCCTGTTGATTACCTTCTTAAGACCATCGATAAGAATACGCTTTTATCCAAGATCGATACATA
>JAEEGL011627504.1_pt1 | contig 14041 bp, 11 predicted proteins | sample 9134231 | NCBI WGS metagenome assembly JAEEGL01 (sample SAMN16246548, study PRJNA631951) | gut metagenome | biome: gut microbiome; feature: rumen; material: fiber-attached | host: Bos | place: Iran: Karaj | collected 2018-10
GAGCTGAGATGTTTAATAAATCTTTATTTTTAAGTATGGCTCATTATTATGTCTATGAAGAAAATAAAAAGATATTAGGTTATGTTTCTACATCATTTGATGGTGATGTTATTGAAATATTAAATCTATGTGTAGATAATGATTATCAATCAAAAGGTATAGGTTCTAAATTATTTGGTTATGCTTTAACTGATTTATATAAAAAAGGAGCTAAATCTGCTATCTTAGAGGTTAGAGAATCTAATTATGGTGCGATAAGATTTTATGATAGATTTGGATTTAAAAAGATATCTGTTAGAAAATCTTATTATAAAAATGGGGATAGTGCTTTAGTTTTACAAAAAGAATTTGAATCAGTATTTGATTTTGAAAATAAGTATTTGAATGAATTTACAAATATTGAATATTTTGATGATTATATTTCTTATAGTGATGATATTCAAAAGGATAAATATTCATATAACTTTTATTTTATAAAGAATAAAAATAAAGCTAAAAGCTTAATTAAAAAATTATCTAAAGAAAATAAAAGAGAATATTTAGATTTTGATAGTAGCTTTTTATTGGATGAATATTTACCTGATTTTGAAAAATCACATGAAATATTAATGTTCGCCTTAGCTAATTTAGTTAAATTAGATTATAGAATAGGCGATATTAGAATAATGAATAATTCTAACAAAGATTTATTTTTAAATCTATTATATAGTGATGAATCAAGATATGGTGAGGCTTATGCTTCAAAGAATAGTAAAAGAATCGTTGATATGTGTTTAACAAATGATAGATTTGATTTATATGGTATTTTTGAAAATGATAAATTGTTAGGCTCTATCCATGTTTATAAGAATAACAATATGGCTAAGCTAGAAGATTTATTTATTTTAGATGAATATCAAAAAAAAGGTTATGGTATCAGCTTATTAACTACAGTTATTGACATATTAAAAAAAGAAGGAATAAATGATTTAACAATAACTGCAGATTATGATGACACACCTAAGAATATTTATGCAAGAATAGGATTTCAGGAAGTACTAGATAATTATAATTATCACAAGGAGTAATAATATGGAAAAGACTAATGTAATGAGAATATTAGATCAAAAGAAAATAAAATATCAAACATATGAATATCCACATGAGGATGGAGTATGTGTTGATGGTGAGGCTGTTGCCAAATTATTAAATGAAGATCCTAATAAGGTTTTCAAGACATTAGTATGTGTAGATAATACTAAGCATTATTACGTTTGTGTTATTCCTGTTTTAAATGAATTGGATTTAAAAAAAGCTGCCAAGGCTTTTTCAGTTAAATCACTTGATATGATAGCAGTAAAAGAATTATTACCTATTACAGGCTATATTAGGGGTGGTTGTTCACCAATAGGTATGAAAAAGCAATTTCCTACTATCATAGATATTAGCGGTTTAAATTATGATAATATTATTTTTTCTGCAGGTAAGATAGGATACCAGGTTGAAATGAATCCTAAGGATTTAGAAAAAATAATTAGAGTTAAATTTGAAAGTATTACAAGAGGTGAGAATTTATGCTAGTTTTAGGTGTAGAATCTAGCTGTGATGAAACTTCAGTATCCATTGTTAGAGATGGAAAAGAAGTATTATCTAATGTTATAAATTCACAAATTAAAATACATGAAAAATTTGGTGGTGTTGTCCCTGAGGTCGCATCACGTCACCATGTTTACCAGGTAACAATGGTTTTTGAGGAAGCATTTAAGGTTGCTAATGTAAAGCCTGAAGATATTGATTTAGTCGCTGTAACATATGGCCCTGGATTAATTGGTTCTTTATTAGTAGGACTAAATGCGGCGAAGACATTCGCAATGATGTATAATAAGCCAATTATTGGTGTACATCATTTAGCTGGTCATATTTACGCTAACGCTATTGAGCATGATATGAAGTTTCCAGCCATAGCTTTACTTGTTTCTGGTGGTAATACTGAATTAATTTATATGCCTGATCATTTTGATTTCCAAATTGTTGGTGAAACTTTAGATGACGCAGTAGGCGAGGCATATGATAAGGTAGCAAGAGTTGTTGGACTTCCTTATCCAGGTGGTCCTCATGTAGATAGATTAGCTCATGAAGGTAAGGATACATATCATTTACCTAGAGTTTATTTAGAGGATGGTAGTTATAATTTTTCTTTTTCTGGATTAAAAAGTGCAGTAATAAATTTACATCATAATGCTGAACAAAGAAAAGAAGAAATTAATATTAATGATTTATGTAGATCTTTCCAAGATAGTGTTACTGAAGTATTAGTTAGAAAAACTTTAAAGCTAGCAAAGGAAAAGAATGTTAAAAACATTATTGTTGCTGGAGGAGTTTCTGCGAATAAAGGTTTAAAGGAAAGATTTATGGAGGAAGGTAAAGATTTTAATATATCTATTCCTTCAATTAAATATTGTACAGATAATGCAGCAATGATAGCTGTTGCTGGATATTATCAAAATAAGGTTTTCCCTAATAAATATGATGATTTAACATTGAATGCTTTAGCATCATTAGATTTAGAGGATACTTATAAAAATAAATAATTGGTTTAAATTTAAAATTTATTATTATATAATAAAGTAGATTGTTATGAGGTGATTAATTATGGCTGAAATAAATAATTTTATAAAGACTATAATGGAAAATGATTTAAGAGAAGGTAAGGTAGATGCAATCGCAACAAGATTCCCTCCTGAGCCTAATGCTTATTTACATATTGGTCATGCAAGAGCTATTATTACAAATTTTGAGCTTGCTAAATCATTTAATGGTACAACAAACCTAAGATTTGATGATACTAATCCTGCAAAGGAAGATAAGGAATTCGTTGAAGGGATTATCGAAGATTTAAAATGGTTAGGTTATACTCCAACAAATGTTTTTTATGGCTCTGATTATTTTGAAAAAACATATGAGAAGGCTATATTATTAATTAAGAAGGGTTTAGCTTATGTTGATGATTTATCTCAAGAAGAAATGAGTAAATATAGAGGAACATTAACTGAACCTGGTAAGAATTCACCTTATAGAGATAGATCAGTCGAAGAAAACTTAAAGCTATTTGAAGAAATGAAGAATGGCAAATATAAGGATGGAGAAAAAACATTAAGAGCTAAGATTGATATGGCTAGTCCAAATATCAATATGAGAGACCCTGCAATGTATAGAATCTTACATTTAAATCACCATAGACAAGGAACTAAATGGTGTATTTATCCAATGTATGATTTTGCTCATCCACTTCAAGATTCATTTGAAGGAATTACACATTCATTATGCTCACTAGAATATGATAACCATAGAGTATTATATGATTGGTTCATTGAAAAGTGTGAAATGGAACATGTTCCACATCAATATGAATTTGGTAGATTAAATATCACAAATACAATTATGTCAAAAAGATATCTAAGAGCTTTAGTTGACGCAGCTAAGGTATCTGGATATGATGATCCTAGAATGCCAACTTTATGTGGTTTAAGAAGAAGAGGATTTACTCCTGACTCTATTAGAAACTTTATTTTAGCAACTGGATTATCAAGAGTTAATTCAACAGTTTCAGCTGATAGCTTAGATGAAGAATTAAGAAATGACTTAAAGCTAAAGGCTATGAGACCTAACGCTATTATCGATCCTGTTAAGGTTGTTATTGATAATTATCCTGATGATTTAATTGAAGAATTAGATTGTCCAAACAACCAAGAGGTTGAAGAAATGGGTAATCGTAAGATAACATTCTCTAAGGAAGTTTATATTGAACGTGAGGATTTTATTGAAGAAAAGCCTAACAAGAAATGGAAGAGATTAGCATTAGGTGTTGAAGTAAGATTAATGCATGCTTATTTTATTACTGCAACTTCAGTTGAAAAGGATAAGGATGGAAACATTACATTAATTCACGCAACATACGATCCTAAAACTAAATCAGGTTCAGGATTTGATGAAAGAAAGCCTAATGGTAATATTCATTTTGTTAATGCTAAAACTGCAATACCTGCAGAATTTAGATTATTTGAACCATTAATGCTTGATGAGACAGAAGAAAATAAGGATTTAGATTTCATGGAAAGATTAAATCCAAATTCTATCACAATTATGAATGGTTATGTTGAAGAAGGTTTAAAGGATACAAAGCCTTTAGATCACTATCAATTTATAAGAAATGGTTATTATGTAACTGACAAGGATTCTACTAAAGATAAGCTAGTATTTAATAGAACTTGTGGTTTAAAATCATCATTTAAATTATAATATAAGGACTCCTCTTGGAGCCCTTATTTTAAAGAGGAGATTATATTATGTTAAAAACAGTAAATTTAGGAATTCAATATGGTTCAAGAAAATTATTTGAACATGTAGATTTAACTTTTTCAAAGGGTAATTGTTATGGTATTATCGGTGCGAATGGTGCTGGTAAATCAACATTTTTAAAGGTATTATCAGGTGAAATTGATTCAACTACTGGTGAAGTAATTATCGATAAGGGAGAAAGAATGTCTACACTTAAGCAGGATCAAAATGCTTATAATGACAAAACAGTAATTGAAACAGTTTTATTAGGACATAAAAGATTAATTGAAGTAAGAGACGAAAAGGATGCTTTATATCAAAAGGATCCATTCACTGATGAGGATGGTATTAAGGCAGCTGAGCTTGAAGGAGAATTCGCAGAGCTTGGTGGCTGGGAGGCTGAATCAGACGCTGAATCATTACTTGCTGGTTTAGGTGTACCTAGTGATTGTTATTACTCATTGATGGGTGATTTGGATGCTAAATTAAAGATTAAAGTATTATTAGCTCAAAGCTTATTTGGTAATCCTGATATTTTATTATTAGATGAGCCAACAAACAACCTAGATTATAAATCTACTAGATGGCTAGAAAACTTCTTATTAAATTTTGAAAATACTGTTTTAATTGTTTCACATGATAGACATTTCCTAAATAATGTTTGTACACATATTTGTGATGTTGATTACGGTAAGATTAAATTATATGTAGGTAACTATGAATTCTGGTATGAATCAAGCCAATTAGCCTTAAAGCAAGCTAAGGATCAAAATAAGAAAGCCTTAGATAAGGTTAAGGAATTACAAGAATTCATCGCTAGATTCAGTGCTAATAAATCTAAATCTCGTCAAGCAACATCAAGAAAGAAATTATTAGAGAAGATTGATATTAATAATATCGAACCATCTTCAAGAAGATATCCATTTATTGGATTTAAGCCAAGTAGAGAAGTTGGTAATGATATTTTAATGGTAGAGAATTTAACAAAGCCAGGTGTATTTAAGAATTTATCATTCACAGTTAATAAAAATGATAAGATTGCATTCTTGGCTGAATCATCTGTTCAAATAACAACTTTATTTAATATCTTAAGTGGTAAGGATACTGATTTTACAGGTAAATTTAAATGGGGTATCACAACTAATGTTGGTTATTTGATGCAAGATAATAAAGAATATTTTGAAAAGGATATTAATCTAGTTGATTGGCTAAGACAATATTCTAAGGATGATCAAACTGAAACATTCATTAGAGGCTGGTTAGGTAGAATGTTATTTAGTGGTGAAGAATCATTAAAGAAATGTAATGTTTTATCTGGTGGTGAGCGTGTTAGATGTATGTTCGCTAAATTAATGCTAGAATCTCCAAATGTTTTAGTATTTGAAGATCCAACAAACCACCTAGACCTAGAATCTATTACAGCCTTAAATGAAGGTATGAAGATGTATAAGGGTAACATTTTATTCTCATCTCACGATGCGGAATTACTAGAAACTGTTGCCAACAGAATCATTTCCTTCGATAAGGATGGTTCATATATTGATAAGGTAACAACTTACGAAGAATTCTTAGGTGATGATTAATGGACTTATTTAAAGGACTAAATGAATCTCAACAAAAGGCAGTTAGAACAACTGAAGGTCCTGTAATGGTTATGGCTGGTGCCGGCTCTGGTAAAACTAAGGTTTTAACAACAAGGATATCATATATTGTTCATGAGCTAGGTGTTAATCCATATAATATATTAGCTGTAACCTTTACAAATAAAGCTACTAATGAAATGAAAGAAAGAATAGGTAAGGTATTAGATATTGATACTAAGCACTTATGGATTTCTACATTTCACGCCTTTTGCGTAAGAGTATTAAGAAATGAAATTGAATATTTAGATGGTTATTCAAAAGGGTTTCAAATAATAGATGAAGAAGATCAGCTTAAAATCATTAAAGATTTATGTGTAGAATATAATATTGATTCAAAACCAAAGGAATTACAAAGATGTATTTCTAAGGAAAAGAACAATACTGAATTTGAAATATATAATCCTAATTTAAAAACTGATTTTAATATTATTTCTAATTATTATGAGAAATACCTAAAAGATAATAATTTATTTGATTTTGATGATTTAATAATCAAGACAATTGAATTATTTAAAAATAATCCAAAAGTATTAGAAAAGTATCAAGATAAATTCCAATATATATTAGTTGATGAATTTCAAGACACTAATACATTACAATATAATTTAATGTTTATGCTATCTATAAGATATCAAAATATATTTGTTGTTGGTGATGATTATCAATCAATTTATTCATTTAGAGGAGCTAAAATAGAAAACATTAAAAGATTCCAAAATGATTTCATAGCTCATAAATTAATTAAATTAGAAAAGAATTATCGTTCTACAACCGAAATATTAAATTTAGCTAATGATAGTATTAAGCATAATCCCAATCAAATTAAAAAGACTTTAGTATCAAATGATAAAAGTGGTAATAAGCCTATTTATTTTGAGGCAGAATATGAGCCTTATGAACTAAGCTATATATTAAGCAGAATTAAAAAGCTTCACAAGGAAGGAATACCTTATGATGAAATGGCTATTTTATATAGATCTAATTATTTATCAAGATTATATGAAAATATGCTAATAAAAGAAAAAATACCATATGTTATTTATGGTGGATTATCCTTCTTCCAAAGAAAAGAAGTAAAAGATATATTAGCTTATTTAAGATTAATAACTAATTATAATGATAATTTTTCTTTTAAAAGAATTATTAATGAGCCTAAAAGAAAAATAGGTGATGTTACTATATCTAAACTTGAAACTATAGCCTTAGAACAAAATACATCATTATTTAATGCTATACCTTATTATGAAGGTAGTGCTAAAAATAATTTAATTAGATTTAGAGAAATGATTGAATCTATCAATAGTCAAATTGATAATATTAAATTATCTGATTTGGTTGATATAATCGTAAAAGAAACATTATATGAAGAAGAATTAAAGAAAACATATGATCATGAAGAATATATAGATAGATTTAATAATATTAAAGAATTAAAAACTCCATTAATGGACGCTGATAATGAATATGCTGGAGATAATTTAGAAAAGCTTGAAGCATTTTTACAGGATGTGTCATTAATGACTAACAATGATAAAACAAATCCTAAGGATCAAATAATTCTTTCTACATATCATCAGGTTAAAGGACTTGAATTTAATACTGTATTCATGGTTGCGATGAACGAAGGAATATTCCCTTCAGATAATTGCACAACTGAAAAGGAAATTGAAGAAGAAAGAAGAATCTGTTATGTAGGTATAACAAGAGCTAAGGAGCATTTATATTTAACTTCTTCAAAAAATAGAACTAGATTTGGTTATAGTGATATTTATACAACATCCATGTTTATTGATGAAATGAATAAAAAGCTATATATTCATAAGACTAGTGAAGAGCTTATTGAAAAGAAGGAAGCTAAACTAAGAGAAAAAAGAGTAATTAAGCCTGTTATTAAGAAAGAAGAGAAGAAAAGTGATTCTCCATATAAAGCTGGAACTAAGGTTAGACATAAAATCTTTGGTGATGGAATAGTAATAAGTGTTGTTGGAGACACAATTACAATAGCTTTCCCACATCCAACTGGTGTTAGAAGATTATCTTTGGCTTACGTTGAGCTTGAAATAATATAAATATATACAATAAGAGGAATATTTTTATTCCTTTTTTTGTTTTTATAATAGACTACACAATATTCGGTGTTTCTTTATAAAAATATTAGCAATTTTTAAAAATCAATAATAAAAAAATATTGTTATAATGGAGCCATTATTCGGTATAACGGCTATCGGTGTTTCTTTTATTATAAAAAATGTTAAAAAAAACATCATTTTCTTATTGACACTAGTTTTATTTTTGTTATAATTAAAACGCTGTTTTGAAAAAATGTGCAAAAATGCACTTTCATATATTGACAGTTTTGTTATTTAGAGGAAATGAAAGGAGAAAATCATTTATGCCAACTATTGAACAATTAGTACGTAATGGAAGAAAGGATAAGACTACAAAGAGTAAGTCACCAAGCTTAGGAATTGGTTTCAACACTCTTGAAAAGAAATATACTAAGCTTCCATCACCACAAAAGCGTGGTGTATGTACACGTGTTACTACAATGACACCAAAGAAGCCAAACTCAGCTATGAGAAAGTATGCCAGAGTTCGTCTAACAAATGGTATTGAAGTTACAGCTTACATTCCAGGAGTAGGTCACTCATTACAAGAGCACAGTACAGTACTTATTCGTGGTGGACGTGTTAAGGATTTACCCGGTGTTCGTTACCATATCATCCGTGGTGCATTAGATACTACAGGTGTTGCTAACAGAATGCAAGGTCGTTCTAAATACGGCGCTAAAAAAGCAAAAGCTGCTAAGAAGTAATTATTAAAATAAAAAAATTCAAATTTAAAGGAGGAATCACATCATGCCTCGTAAGGGACATATTGTTAAAAGAGACGTGCTTCCAGATCCAATATATAATTCAAAGGTAGTTACTAGAACTATCAATGCAATTATGTTAGATGGTAAGAAGGGTACAGCACAAACAATTTTATATAGTGCTCTTGATATTGTTAAAGAAACTACAGGTCAAGATCCACTTGAAGTATTTACAAAAGCATTAGAAAACATCAGCCCAGTTCTTGAAGTTAAGAGCCGTCGTATTGGTGGACAAAACTATCAAGTACCAGTTGAAGTTAGACCAGACAGAAAGCAAACATTAGCTTTAAGATGGTTAGTTAAATATTCACGTCTTAGAAAAGAAAAGACAATGGATGAAAAGTTAGCAAAGGAAATTATTGATGCTTCAAACGGCTTAGGTGCTGCATGTAAGAAGCGTGAAGAAGTACATAAGATGGCAGAAGCTAATAAGGCATTTGCTCATTATCGCTGGTAATTTTTTTTAGGAGAGAAAACTACTATGGCAAGAGAATATACATTAGAAAAGACTCGTAATATAGGTATCATGGCTCACATTGATGCTGGTAAAACAACAACAACTGAGCGTATCTTATTCCATACAAAGAAAATCCATAAGATTGGTGAAACACATGATGGTGCTTCTCAAATGGACTGGATGGAACAAGAAAAGGAACGTGGTATCACTATTACTTCAGCTGCAACAACTGCAATTTGGAAGGGTCACAGAGTAAACATCATCGATACTCCAGGTCACGTTGACTTTACTGTTGAAGTTTCTAGATCTTTAAGAGTTCTAGACGGAGCTGTTACAGTATTAGATGGTCAAGCTGGTGTTGAACCTCAAACAGAAACTGTTTGGCGTCAAGCAACAGACTACAATGTACCAAGAATTGTATTTGTTAATAAGATGGATAAGATTGGTGCAGATTTCGAATATTCTGTAAACACAATCCATGACAGATTAGGTGCTACAGCTGCAGCTGTTCAATGGCCAATTGGTGCAGAAGACCAATTCAAGGGTGCTGTTGATTTAATTGAAATGAAGGCTTACGTTTATGACGGAGGTCCTGAAGAAAATTATACAGTTACAGATATTCCAGCTGATTTAGTTGATATTTGTAATGAAAAGAGAGAATTATTATTAGATACTATCTCTCAATTTGATGATGATTTAGCTATGATGTATCTTGAGGGTGAAGATATCCCTGCAGATATGATTAAGAGTGTAATTCGTAAGGCGGTATTAGCTGTAGAATTCTTCCCAGTTTTATGCGGTTCAGCATTCAAGAACATGGGTGTTAAGAGAGTTCTAGATTACGTAATTGACTTCTTACCTTCTCCAGTAGATGTTGGAGCAATCAAGGGTGAAGATGCTGATGGTAATGAAGTTGATATTCATCCAACTGATGATGGTGAATTCGCTGCATTAGCATTCAAGGTTATGACTGACCCATTCGTAGGTAAGTTAACATTCTTCAGAGTATATCAAGGTACTATTACATCTGGATCATATGTTAAGAATACAACAAAGAACGTTAAAGAACGTTTAGGACGTATCATGCAAATGCATGCTAACCACCGTGAAGAAATTAAAGAAGTTTACGCTGGTGATATCGCTGCTGCTATCGGTTTCAAGGGAACTACAACAGGTGATACATTAACTAGTGAAAAGGGAACAGTTATTCTTGAAAAGATGGTTTTCCCTGAACCAGTTATCTCAGTTGCTGTTGAACCAAAGACTAAGGCAGACCAAGATAAGATGACTCAAGCTTTAATTAAGCTTGCAGAAGAAGATCCAACATTCCGTACTTATACAAATGTTGAAACTGGTGAAACAATTATTTCAGGTATGGGTGAATTACACCTTGATATCATTGTTGACCGTATGAAGAGAGAATTCAACGTTCAAGCTAACGTTGGTGCTCCTCAAGTTTCTTACCGTGAAACAATCACTCAAACTGGTGAGTGTGAAGGTAAGTTCATTCGTCAATCAGGTGGTCGTGGTCAATATGGTCACGTTTGGGTAAGATTTACACCAAATCCTGAAAAGGGCTATGAATTCGTTGATTCAGTTGTTGGTGGTACAGTTCCTAGAGAATATATCCCAGTTGTTGATAAAGGTTTACAAGAAGCACTTCCAAATGGTGTTTTAGCTGGTTATCCATTAATCGATGTTAAGGCTGAGTTATTTGATGGTTCATACCATGAAGTAGACTCATCTGAAATGGCATTCAAGGTTGCTGCATCTTTAGCTGTTAAGGCTATGAAGGATAAGTGTAAGCCTGTATTATTAGAACCAATCATGGAAGTAGACGTTACAGTTCCAGAAGAATATGTTGGTAACGTAATTGGTGACTTAACTTCTCGTAGAGGTCGTCTAGATTCTCAAGAAAAGCGTGGTAATGGTATGAAGATTCGTGCTTATGTACCACTATCTGAGATGTTTGGTTATGCAACTTCACTTCGTTCTAATACACAAGGACGTGGAAATTTCGTAATGCAAATGCATCACTATGAAGCATGTCCAAAGAACATTCAAGAAGAGATTGTTAAAGCAAGAGCTTAAGACAATTTTTATAGCAGTAATTTAATTAATTAAATTTCTTGCAAACCCTAGCCAATTAGGGTAAAATATATATTGGTAAATTATTAGATTAAAATTTAAGGAGAAAATTAAAATGGCAAAGGAAAAATTTAACCGTTCAAAACCACATGTTAATATTGGTACAATCGGACACGTTGACCATGGTAAAACAACTTTAACAGCTGCAATTACTACAATCCTTTCTAAGAAGGGTTTAGCAAAGGCTCAAGCTTATGACCAAATCGACGCTGCTCCAGAAGAAAAAGAGCGTGGTATTACTATTAATACTGCACACGTTGAGTATGAAACTGAAAAGAGACACTATGCACACGTTGACTGTCCAGGACATGCTGACTATGTAAAGAACATGATCACTGGTGCTGCTCAAATGGATGGTGGTATCTTAGTTATCGCTGCTACAGATGGACCTATGGCTCAAACTCGTGAGCACATCTTACTTGCTCGTCAAGTTGGTGTACCTCGTTTAGTTGTATTCCTAAATAAGTGCGATATGGTTGATGATGAAGAATTAATCGACTTAGTTGAAATGGAAACTCGTGAATTATTATCTGAATATGACTTCCCAGGTGATGAAATCCCTGTAATTAGAGGATCTGCTTTAGGTGCATTACAAGGTGATCCAAAGTGGGTTGCAAAGATTGAAGAATTAATGGATACAGTTGATGAATATATTCCAACTCCAGTTCGTGATAATGATAAGCCATTCTTAATGCCAATTGAGGATGTATTCACAATCACAGGACGTGGTACAGTTGTTACTGGCCGTGTTGAAAGAGGTCAAGTAAAAGTTGGTGACAGCGTTGAAATCATCGGTATTAAAGAAACTCAAACTTCAGTTGTAACTGGTGTTGAAATGTTCCGTAAGCTTCTTGATTATGCTGAAGCTGGCGATAACATTGGTGTATTATTAAGAGGTATTAACCGTGACCAAGTTCAAAGAGGTCAAGTATTAGCTAAACCAAAGAGTGTTACACCTCATCATAAGTTTACTGCACAAGTTTACGTATTATCAAAGGACGAAGGTGGTCGTCATACTCCATTCTTCACAAATTATCGTCCTCAATTCTATTTCCGTACAACAGACGTTACTGGTATCATTACTTTAGCTGCTGGTACTGAAATGGTTATGCCTGGTGACAATACAACTATGACAGTTGAATTAATTCACTCAATCGCTATGGAACAAGGTACTAAGTTCTCTATCCGTGAAGGTGGTAGAACAGTTGGTGCTGGTTCAGTAGTTGACATCATTGAATAATTTAAACTAAATTGAGCATCTTCGGATGCTCTTTTGTTTTTCTACTTGAATTTAATTTGTATTTAAACTATTATAAATATGTGAGGTATTTACTATGGACATAAGATATTATTGTGAGCATGTGGCTTTTTATAAATTATTTTCACATGATCCTGTAAAGGTAATAAGTAAAATATTAACAGAAAAAGAGGATTTTATTTATAATTATTTTTTACATGAATATGATTCTCATCAAGAAGCCTTTCCTTATCAAGAAAAGGATTTTAAGGTTGAAATAAAGGAATATGATCAACTTGAGTTTGCTATCATAACTTTGCCTGAAACTTTTATTAAGCCATCATTATGTCATAAAATAATAATCACATATTCAATGAATTTAGATTTATATATGTATTTCACAGTAGAAGATGGTTATGATCCATTATTTGGTAAATACAACATTTTAGGTGCTTGGATTGAAGGTTCTCATATGACTTTCGGTACTTTAAATGATAATGATAAGGTAGAAGAAAAAATATATAATATTGCAATGTGCTAAATCCCTGATTAAGGGATTTTTTTGTTTTATTGAAATATTTGTTTTATTTCCTTAACAATATTGAATATTTATATTATAATGTAATTGTAGATGTTCGATAAAAATTTAATAGTTTTAAAATTTGTTTAATTAATATTTAGAAAAGGAGATTGATGAAAATGGGTTTAACACATATTAAATTAGACGAAGTTTATGGCAAGATCGATGAAGCTATCAAAAATCAAACAAAAAGTATTTTGTTTGTAGGTAGTGTAAACATCGGTAAAAAAACAAGAGTAATGAATTATTTTAAGGACAATAAGGATATTAATTATTATTCTGATTATCCTATGCCTTATTATGAGGATTTCAATGGAAAGTTTGGTAAAGCCAAATATGAAGGATCAGATGTATATATGTATAGTCCTGATCAATTAGATTTATTTTCTTATGGTAACACAGTTATAATTGTAAACAAGATTTTTGGACCACTTGAAGGCGATGAAAGTAAAGAATATAAGTGGTTATATCAAATTGCAAAAAATAAAGAATTTTTTAAATTACATAATAACGCAGTATGCGTAGAAGAAATACCAAACCTTAAGCTGGTAATAGGTATTACATGGCCTAGAGCTGAAGGTGGAATGACTGAACATGATTATGAATACTTCGATGAAGTATATATTATAGAAAAATAATTAATTTAAGCGTAAAAAAACATCAGTTGATTGAACTGATGTTTTTTGTTTTATTCAGCTTTTTTATTATCTAGCTTTGCACTAATTTCTGCTAGTAATTTAACAACATCATCTGTTGTTGCAGGTAATACAGCGGCAGCAGCTTCAGC
>JAEEGL011821604.1_pt1 | contig 14041 bp, 8 predicted proteins | sample 9134231 | NCBI WGS metagenome assembly JAEEGL01 (sample SAMN16246548, study PRJNA631951) | gut metagenome | biome: gut microbiome; feature: rumen; material: fiber-attached | host: Bos | place: Iran: Karaj | collected 2018-10
AATGCTTATGAGATAGACTACGTAAGAGTTTATCAGAAATCAGCTTCGGAATATGAGGCTCTTGAAAACGAAGCAAAGAGACCTGAAGGAGAAGTTATTACATTCAGAGAAGCCGACGAGACAGGTAACTTCGTAAAAAATGGTGACTTTGCAGAGGATATCTCTTTTGACGAAGCAGGGGCAAATGCTGATAACTGGAAGCTTCATCTTGAGAGTGATGCAAAGGACAGCGCTTTTAGAATTGCAGATAATGCAATAACACTGGTACAGTCAGCAGTAGGTTCCCAGAATCACAGCGTTCAGCTCAAGCAGGAAAACATTCCTATGTATAAAGGATGGGAGTACGAGCTTACCTTTGACGCAGTTGCAACAGCCGACAGAAATATTGTGATTGACGTGGAAGGTCCCGACAGAGGCTGGACAAGATATATGCAGGACACCACAGTGGCAGTTGGAACCACAAAGCAGTCCTACAGCTACAGCTTTACAATGAATGATAAAAATGATCCACACGGCTCTTTGGAATTCAACCTGGGAAATCAGGGATCCACTGATGCAGTTACAATCTCTAACGTAAGACTTATTCACAAGTCTGACGAGGAGATTGCTGAGGATAATTCTAAAGTAATAAGACCTGACGGAAACTATATCTACAACGGTTCCTTCGACCAGGGTGAAAAGAGACTTGGCTACTGGGAATTTGATGGAAGTGATACAGTTTTGGTTACAAACGCCTCAAATGTAAGAGAACTTAAGGTAGTGGTTCCTGAGGGCTCGGATGGTGTGACAGTAAGACAGTCAGGACTTTCACCTTTTGCTAAGGGCGAGTATGAGATCAGCTTTAAGGCCAGATATGAAGGCGGAGCAGCTGATGGTCTTACAGTAAATGTTTCAGGTAAGAAGTACACTCCTGCGCTTTTTGATCAGGCAGGAAAGTTTTCAAAGAAGCTTCTCTTTGATACTGACAAGGACAGAGCAGAGTCCTTTGTGGAGATGACCTTTACAAAGCCAGGAACATATTATGTGGATGACATCTTCCTTGCAGAGGCAGCTCTTATAAAGAATGGCTCCTTTAATGCCGGTCTTGCAGGATTTTCACCATATATCTACGACACAGTACATGCAAGCTATGTTGTAGACAGCATGAATGGGAATGATAATTCTTTTGCCATCACAATCGATGATACCATGGCAGATGATGCCGGAAATTCCTGGTATGTACAGCTCAATCAGGACGGACTTACTCTTGAGCAGGGAAAGAGCTATCGCGTATCCTTTAAGGCAAAATCAAGTATCGACAGAGTTATATCCTATGCACTTCAGGAATTTGAGGGAGCATGGACCAACTATAGCAAGACCGGTTCAGTTCAGATCGGACAGGACTGGAGAAACTTTACAACAGACTTCACAATGGATTCTCCTACCGATAACAACGTAAGATTCAACATTACAATGGGATCCGTTGACGGAATCCGTATCACTGACAAGCACGATGTTTATATCGATGATATCTCCCTGGTGGAGCTTGGAATTGAGGATGAGGAGCCGACAGAGGAACCTGCAGAAGAACCTTCTCCGGAAGTACCTACGGCAGAACCTGCAGGTGAAGCTCCATCGGAGGAACCTGCAACTGAACCTTCAAGCGGAACTCCTTCACAGGAGGCACCGGCTGCAGGAAATGCATCTGAGGGAAGTCAGCCAGGTGCAGGTGAAGGATCATCTCAGGGCAGCAGCGATAATTCACAGCCTTCAGGTGATGCAGGAACTTCAAGTACAGATGGTTCAAGTTCAGATACATCTGCAGTGACCACTACAACTTCTGCAACAACAGTATCTGCTGCTGATCTTCCTGAGGTTTTGGGCGATACCAGAGATCAGGTCACGTTAGTTGTAACACCCGGCACATCTGTTGCTAAGGCGGATATTAAGAACACTGACAAGAAGACAGATACAAAGAAGTCAGATAGCACTAAGTCAGAAACAGGGAAAACTGATGACGTTACAGATAAAACATCTACTGATTCAGAAAAAACAACAGATGAAACTCTTGTAGCAAAGGCTGATACAGAAAGTACAGTTGAACCTTCAGTAGAAGCACCTGCAGCAGTGCAGGAAGAAACCGTTGCTCCGGCCCAGGAAGAGGCGCAGGAGGAAGTAAAGGTTCAGACTCAGGAAGAGACATCTACTCAGCCGACACCTAAGAAATCAATATTTGCAGTAATTGCAGGATTCTTTGCAAATCTGTTCAGAGCAATTGCAAGATTCTTAGGTTTTTAAAAAAGCTTTTTCATAATTATTCTCTCATAAACACATTAAAAACCAGGGGCTGCCGTCTATAGGACCGGCCCCTGGTTTGTCGTTCCGGTGACATAAAAAGAAATTAACTTTTAGTGAACATTTGCGAGAAAATACTGATTGTGGGCTCCTTGGGGGTCCTGTATAATAATCTAAGATTTAAGCAGTTACTGACATTAACATTAAGACAGAAGAGGGTAAAGATATGACATTACTTGAAAATTATAAAGAAAAACAAAATGAGATATACAATCTGAATCATGCTGTGGGCCTTATGTACTGGGATCTTCAGACCACAGCACCTAAGAAGGCAAAGGAAAAGCTTTCAGATGTCATCACCTATTTTTCAACAGAACATTTCAAAAAGGCCACCAGTGATGAACTCTACGAGCTGGTCTGCAAGCTTTCTGAAAAAGACGAGTTTGACAAGCTTGATGATGTCATGAAGTTTGATATCTCAAGAACCAAAAGAGATATGGATCAGATGAGGAGAGTGCCTCAGGATTTTTATGAGGAGTATGTAAAGACTACTACCGATTCCGGCATTAAGTGGGAAGAGGCCAAGAACTCCAATGACTGGAGCCTTTATCAGGAGCCGCTTAGGAAAACAATCGAGGCTGTTAAGAAGATGCAGGGCTATAGAAACCCTGATAAAAAAGTATACGATGCCCTGATCGATGATTATGAGGAAGGAATGACTCAGGAGACCATCGACAGAGTATTTGGTGAGCTCAAAGAAGAGCTGGTACCGCTTCTTGATAAGATCCTTGCCTGCCCTCAGCCTGATCACAGTAAGTTTACCATGAAGGTTCCTGCCCATGAGCAGGCTGCTCTTTGCAAGTTCCTGGTTGAGTACATGGGAATGGATATGGACAGATTTGCCCAGGCAGAGACAGAGCATCCTTTCACCACCAATATGAACAGGGATGATGTAAGGATTACCAATCACTACTATGAGACTGAGCCTATCTCAGCAATATTCAGCGCTATCCATGAAGGTGGTCATGCCCTTTTTGAACAGAATATTGATGCAAAATATGAGAGGACCTGTGGCGGAAATATAGGATACATGGGACTTCATGAGAGCCAGTCCAGATTCTTTGAAAACATCCTGGGTCGCAATATCAATTTCTGGAAGCCTATCTGGCCAAAGGTTGTGGAGATTGTTCCGGAGTTTAAGGCTGTTACCCTTGAGGAGTTTGTCAGGGAGATCAACCATGTACAGAACAGTCTCATAAGGACAGAAGCTGACGAGCTTACCTATTGTCTCCATATAATCCTCAGATATGAGATCGAAAGGGAGATATTTATTAACGGCCTTGACGTGGCTGACCTTCCAAAGGTATGGAACGGCAAGATGAAAGAGCTTCTTCACGTTGAGGTTCCGACCGATACCCAGGGTGTTCTTCAGGATATGCACTGGTCAGACGGAAGCTTTGGCTATTTCCCATCCTACCTTCTTGGAAGTATCTATGACGGAATGTTCCTTGAGGCTGTAGAGAAGGACCTTGGCTCAATTGATGATATTCTGGCAGCAGGAGATATCAAGAAGATCACAAAGTGGCTTTCCGAGAATATCCATCAGTATGGCTCCACAAGGATCTCATCGGAAGTCCTTGATAAGGTTTGCCACAAGGAGCTTTCCGCGCAGCCTATCATTAAGTATTTTAAAGAAAAATACGCTAAGGTTTATGGATTCGAGGCCTGAGCGATAACTGTTGCAGCTTCTGGCATGCATTTATCAGGAAAAAGAAAGAGAGACGGAATATGAAGGCATATTTTGCAGGCGGATGTTTTTGGTGCGTGACACCTATCTATAAGATGTATGGAGTTGACAGAGTGGTCTGCGGCTACTCGGGAGGAGATGAAGAAAATCCTTCCTATGAGGATGTGAAGGCCCAGAAGACAGGCCACAGAGAGACTATAATGCTTGAATATGATCCTGGGAAGGTTTCCTATTCTAAGCTCCTTGATATCTTTTTTGCCAATGTGGATCCCTTTGACTCAGAGGGACAGTTCATAGATAAGGGCTTCTCCTATACCCTTGCTATCTACTACAACAATGATGAAGAAATGGCTATGGCAAAAGAGCGTATAGAAAGTCTTAAGGAGGACTCCGGAAAAGAAGTATTCGTAGCGGTAGAACCCTTTAAGAGCTTCTATGAAGCTGAGGAATATCATCAGGATTATTACCTGAAAAATCCCGAGGCCTTTGAAAAAGAGCTGGTGGAATCAGGACGCAAAAAGAAATAAAAAGATACTCCATGCAAAGATATTTGATAGCTTTGCATGGAGTTTTTTAATTATTTTGGCTCTCCCTTTGTAAGGGCATTCCATGTAAGTTTTAAGTAGTTTGGTTTTACCATGCTTATTTCTTTTTCGCCAAAACGAAGGGCTTTTCCTGGGATGTTTTCCCACAGAGGACGATTTCCGCCGTTGGGATTTCCAGTAGCCGCGAAGGCTGAAACATAGTCGATCATCATATCCGATATTTCTTCGTCACGATCGGAATAAGGTCTGTGGCTCCTTGAAAGAGTATGGAACATATATCTTAAATCGCCGGAATGAAAAGCACCGTTGTGATCACTTCCAGGTGCATCTACATCAAAAAAGTAAACATAGCCCTTATTGGCTGATGCGAATTTATGACCGATATGTGCCATGATTGGTGCGTACATATCATTATTGGTATAGCCAATCATATAGTCAATCTTAAGTGGATGATCTATAAGGGTATCAACCGGACCGGAGATCAGGCGCCAGTCCACAACAGGCATGGTATTGTAGGTGCTGTCCTTTCTGACCAGCTTTATTTCTTCAACTGCAGTAAAAAGAGCTTTAAAATCAAGCTTCTTAAGTTCGTCCAGGCTGTCACATCCGGCAATTTCCATCAGATTAAGCCAGTATTCCCGGGTTCTCTCAGCAGTCCTTGGAAGAGCGAATTTTGGGAACATGCCGCCACCGGACATCATTACTGCATGTTGAAACAACCCTTCATTTTCATGAGAAAGGCATAGATACTGAATAGAGATTGAACCGGCGCTCTGACCTAAAAGCGTTATGTTATTGGGATTACCACCAAAATCCTTTATATGTCTTTTTACCCATTTAATGGCGCAGAGCTGGTCATCAAGGCCAAAATTTCCCTCATGGCCATATTTGTTATAGATTTCTTCATGGGTCAGGTAGCCCAGAACGCCTACACGGTAATTGAAGGTTACGAGAATGACTCCTCTTTTGCAGAAGGCATTTCCGTCAAAGCTGGAGTCCCTGGTAGAGCCGGAATTAAAGCCTCCGCCGTGGATGAAGATGATAACAGGCGCATCTGACGCATTTTCAGGGGCATAGATGTTCAGATTAAGGCAGTCTTCATCATAATCGTAGGTTATTCCGTCTCTGAATTCCTTGTGGTAAAACATGCGCTCCGGGATCTCAAGATGCTCGTAAAACTGCCTTGTCTGAGGGCAGACTCCTCCAAATTTTGTTGCATCAATTTCGCCCTCTGTAGCTGCTTTATCTACAGGAGTTGCGTACTCAAAACGTCCTGCTTCTGCGTACTTTATACCAAGAAATTCGTTGCAGTTTTCTCTATCATTTCCTCTTAGCAGACCATATCCGGTCTTTAGTAAAATACTCATATTATGTTCCTCAAAGTATATCAGGCAATATCTATAGTCTTATTTTCATAGGATTCCTTCAGTTTGGCCTCTTTCTCTATCTGGAGCTTCTCAACTTTTCCCTTTGACAGAGGGTAGAAGGCAAAAAGAATAAGTGCCATCAGGCCAAATAATACAGCAGGAATAAGTGTGGCCAGATCATACATTTTCTTCAGATTTTCCAGAGTCTGAACAGCGCCCTTTTCATATTTGTAATTCATGTTCAAGAGAGCTCCGTTGACACAAATGGCAGCGATGACCTGTCCAAGCTTTCTGAAGAAATTAAAAAAGGAGTATGCTGTTCCGTCATCCCTTGATCCGGTGGTAACCTCAATATCATCGATGGCATCGGTGGCCATGGCCCAGAGCTGCATTACAAGAGTCGTAAGTCCCATGCCGCTTCCAAAGCAAAGCACAAGAAAGATGTACATGAGAACTGACGGGTCAAGGCCTCGAAGGAGAAACAGAGCAAAATTTGCCAGCGCTGCAAGGGCAACGCCCACTGAGCAGATCTCTTTTTTTCCAAGCTTTCGGGCAAGGTTTGGAAGGAAAAACATAAATACGATCATTGGCGAATAGGTACAGGCCTGGCTCGCCAGGTTCATCCAGTTGGCGTTGAAATAATCATTGAAAAGATACAGATAAAAGCTCTGGGTAAACATCTGTCCCGCAAGAAGAAGCATGGCCGTCAGGGAAACAGCGATAAAGGCACGGTTGTGCAGAAGGATGCGGATTGCCTTAAGCCCAGAGCCCTTCTCTTTTGGCGCAGGCTTTGTTATGACTCTTTCCTTGTTGAGAGCAAAGGTCAAAAGAAGCAGCAGAGCTGAAACAATGGCCATGACAGTTACGCCTATGATGACGGGAGTATACTGCATATCAGTGATCACCTTGCCGTTTTCTCCATATACAAGATTACCGGAAGCATCGGTGCGCTTTTTGTAAATAAAAGAAACCAGAACAAAGACGGGGATGGAACCTACAGCAGCGCCGATGGAACGAAAGACGGACAGCTTATTTCGCTCCGTAACATCTGTGGTAACTACTGAAGCCAGTGAACCATATGGAATTTGAAGCACTGTATAGCACATGCCCCATAAAATATAGGTAACAGTGGCATAGATGCAGGTTCCTACATAATTATTTTCACCGCCCAGCCCAGGGAATTTTAAAAACATGAGTATTGTAAGGAGACACAGTGGGCTTGCCACATATAAAAACCATTGCCTGTATCGGCCATATTTAGAGGGCTTTACAGTATCGCAGATTCTGCCCATTATTGGGTCATTTATAGCATCCCAGACTCTTGCCCCGATGAACATAAACATGATGAACAGAGGGCTTAAGTGAAATACATCGGTGTAATACTTCTGAAGTATGGAAGTTACCAGACTGAAGGCAAGACAGCCTGCAGCATCGCCCATGGCATAGCCAAGATAATCTTTGCCTTTAAGGCCACTGGTACGGGCAATATAGCTTTCATCTTTATGACCCATTTTTTTACTCCTTTATCTATTTTTTCACTCAATATCGTAACATAAATTCCAGGGAAAAAGAGTAAGATATCTATGGACACAAAAAATTCATCAACGGCAGGAAACTGACGTGATACCTTGCATGTCACAGAGTACTTTTGGTAAAATTTTCCTTATGATAAGAGAAACCTGATGGTAAAGATATGTCAGGGAAAGGACTAATTGTTGAGCAATAATAGTCATAAGATTTTTAGCAAAATAAAGCTTTCACCGGTACAGATAATTCCGGCCAGCTTCTTTATAGCCATCATGATAGGGACCTTGCTTTTGATGCTCCCTGTTTCTTCTGCAGCGGCCGGTGGTACTGATTTTCTGACGGCGCTGTTTACAGCCACAACCTCCATATGCGTTACCGGGCTTGTGGTGGTGGACACCTACGCCCACTGGAGTCTGTTTGGCCAGATTGTGATCATGATCCTCATTCAGATAGGCGGTCTTGGAATGATAGCCATAGCCTTTACCATAATGCTTCTGACACGCAGGAAGTTTTCACTGACGGACAGAATGCTTTTAAGGGATGCCTTCAATCTGAATACCAACAATAAGATATTGGACTTTCTGGTGAAGGTTCTTAAGGGAACCTTTCTTGTGGAGGGAATCGGCGCCGTTTTTTACTCTTTTGTCTTTATACCCGAATTTGGGGTAAAAAAAGGACTGTGGAGTGCCATATTCAATTCTGTTTCCGCCTTCTGCAATGCAGGAATGGATGTCCTTGGAAATAACAGTCTGGGCAATTACAGCAATGATCCGATAGTTATGACAGTTACGATGACTCTTATAATTCTCGGTGGTATCGGTTTTGTAGTGTGGTTTGATGTGATGGAGAGGACAAAAGAGGGTGTCAGGAAGAGGTTCCTGCCTTCTAACGTGATCGAGAGACTTTCCGAGCATACTAAACTGGTTCTTAGTTTTACGCTCTTTTTGTTATTTGGTGGTGCATTGATCTTTTTTATCCTGGAATATAATAATCCCGGCACCATAGGCAACCTCAGCTTTGGGGGCAAACTGGTCAACAGCTTTTTTGAATCCGTGACCTTAAGAACTGCGGGATTTACCACATTTCCTCAGGAGAATCTTTCAAAGGCCTCCTGCATTGTTGCCTATGCTTTTATGTTTATTGGAGGATCCCCTATCGGAACGGCGGGCGGAATAAAGACTACAACTTTTTTCCTGCTGGTCATGAATGTGAGGTCTTATCTCAGAAATCAGGACGATAAGGTCATCTTCAGGCACAGGGTTTCGGAGGAGTCTATGAGAAAGGCTTCTGCCATTGTATTTGTAAGTGCGGGAACGGTGATTTTGTTGACGATAATCCTGCTGGTAGTTAATCCTGTTCCTTTGGAGGATGCCCTGTATGAAGTGGTCAGTGCCTGCGGAACGGTGGGACTTTCAAGGGGACTTACTTCATCTCTCGGAACCCTTGGAAGGATAACCATAATTATAGGCATGTATCTTGGAAGAATAGGGCCCATCTCCCTTGTAGCTCTTTTCTCAAAAAACAGTGCGGATGCTAATAAGATAAAATATTCAGAAGGCGTATTCTACGTTGGATAAAGAGGAAAAGATATGAAGAATATAAAAAAATCAGTTGCGGTTCTTGGACTTGGAAAATATGGCTGCAGCCTTGCGGAAACCCTTTATAGCCTGGGGGAGGATGTGCTGGTTGCAGATATGGATGAGAGGATCATCAGGGACATGGCGCCGAAGGTTACATCCGCAGTCTGCGCAGACCTTAGTAATGAGGACGAGGTTACAGCCCTTGGGCTTCAGAACATGGACATTGTCATCATCTGCATGGGCGGAAATATTGCGGCCAGCATAATGTGTGTCACTATCGCCAAGGAAAAGGGCGTCGGCATCGTTGTGGCCAAAGCTGCATCCCCCAGAATGAAGTCCATTCTTAAAAGAGTCGGTGCAGACAAGATCATTGACCCTGAGAGAGAGGGCGGAATACGCTCTGCAAGGATCCTTGCCTCACAGCATATTCATGAATACTTCGAGATCGATAATAATCTCTGCATGATAGAGCTTCAGCCAAAGAGCTCATGGGTGGGACATAACCTGATCGAGCTTAATCTCAGAAAAAAATATAATATGAACGTTGCTGCCATTAAGAAGCAGGACGGCAACTGGGGATATGTGGATCCTTCCCACAAACTCAAGGAGGAAGACCTTTTGATGATAATCATCGAAAAGGACGACATCAATAAGTGGAGATGATTGTCTTTTTATAAGTGTGATATCATATTTATATAAGTGAATTTTTCATAGCAGAAAGGAGCAGGGTATGAAGCTGATATTTATCGGAGCTGACCACGAGGTTACCGGCAGCTGTCATTACATAGAAGCCTGTGACAAGAAGATTCTTGTGGACTATGGAATGGAACAGGGAAAAGACTTTTTTGAGAACGCGCATCTTCCTGTATCCGCTCCTGAAATAGACTATGTTTTTCTTACCCATGCCCACGTGGACCATTCGGGTAACCTTCCACTTTTGTATGCAAAGGGCTTCAGGGGAAAGATCTTTTCCACCGATGCTACAGCGGATCTCTGTAACATAATGCTTAGAGACTGCGCCCATATCCAGATGCAGGAGGCAGAGTGGAGAAACAGAAAGGCCAAGAGAAGTCAGGATATTGCGCATATGGAGCCGGCCTATACCATCGAGGACGCCGAGAAGACCATAAAGGCCTTTATTCCCTGTGCGTACAACAAGGAGATTGAGGTCTGCGAAGGCATTAAGATCAGGTTTACCGACATAGGCCATCTCCTTGGCTCCTCAAGTATAGAGGTGTGGCTTACGGAAAAGAATGTCACGAAGAAGCTCGTCTTTTCCGGTGATATAGGAAATAAGGAACAGCCCCTTATCAGAGACCCCCAGATGACTTCTGAAGCGGACTATGTAATCATGGAGTCCACCTACGGCGACAGGCTTCATTCCACGGAAAGGCCTGACTATGTAAAAGAACTGGCCGAGATACTGGACAGAACCTTTGCAAGGGGCGGAAATGTGGTAATCCCATCCTTTGCTGTGGGAAGAACCCAGGAAATTCTTTATTTTATCAGGAAAATCAAGAAGGACGGCCTTGTAAAGAGCTATCCTAATTTCCCTGTGTTTGTGGACAGCCCTCTGGCGGTTGATGCCACTCAGATCTTTGAGGACAACCAGTATGACTGCTACGATGAAGAGGCCATGGAACTGGTTAAGAAGAGGATAAATCCCATCACCTTCCCGGGACTTAATCTGGCCATCACCACAGACGAGTCAAGGGCCATCAACGAGGACCCTGAGCCAAAGGTCATCATATCCGCATCGGGTATGTGCGAGGCCGGCAGAATAAGGCATCATTTAAAGCACAATCTATGGCGGCAGGAGTGTACCATTTTGTTTGTGGGCTATCAGTCTGTGGGAACCACAGGACGAGCCATTGTGGACGGCGCTCAGCAGCTTAAGCTTTTTGGAGAGACAATAGATATAAAGGCTGATATCTGCAAGCTTGAAGGTCTGTCAGGCCACGCTGATAAAAACGGCCTTATAGAATGGATCAACGGCTTTAACGTAAAGCGCCCCAAAAAAGTATTTGTTGTTCATGGTGAAGACAGTGTCTGTGTGTCTTTTGCCAAGTGCCTTTCAGAAGAGTACGGTTATGATGCATATGCTCCGTACAGCGGCACAGAATTTGATATAATATCAGGTAGTGTTGTTAAAGAGGGAATTCCAATTCCTGTTAAGAGAAAAGAATCAACGCTTGTTTCGGATGTATATGCAAGGCTCAAAGCAGCTGGGGCAAGGCTTATGGGCATCATAGCAAAGAGCGACGGAATGACCAACAAGGATAAAGCAAAGTTCGCGGATCAGATTATTGCGCTGTGCGACAAGTGGAGCAGATAAGCGGATTCAAGCACATGCAGTGTTCTGCTTGCAGAAAACACTGCATGTATTTGAAGACGCAATGGACCTGAGGAATAAAGAACCACGAACATAGTGAGTGGTTCGAGTTCCGAGGCCAGTATCACTTAACGAGGAACGAGTTTAGTGATACTCCCACAGCGTGAGGGACATAGCATGGCGAGAACGAAGTGGAGCCATGCGTAATATCGCGAAAAAGTAAAATATTTTTAGGAGGAAGGTATGGCAAGAGTAGACGACATATTTATTGATATGTGCAAGGATATTTTGGAAAACGGCACATCTACCGAAGGGGAGAAGGTCAGACCCCACTGGCCGGACGGAACACCGGCATATACCATAAAGAAGTTCGGAGTAGTGAACAGATATGATCTTTCCAAGGAGTTTCCCATCATGACCCTTAGAAAGACAGCTCTTAAGAGTGCCACAGACGAGATTTTATGGATCTATCAGAAAAAGAGCAACAACATCCATGATCTCAACAGCCACATCTGGGATGAGTGGGCTGATGAGACCGGATCTATCGGAAAAGCATACGGCTATCAGATCGGTCAGAAGAGCATCTACAAAGAGGGTGAGTTCGACCAGATGGACAGGGTTATCTACGACCTTAAGAACAATCCTTTCTCAAGACGTATCATGACAAATACCTATGTTTTCTCAGATCTTCACGAGATGCATCTTTACCCATGCGCCTACAGTGTGACCTACAATGTTACCCAGAAAAAGGGCGAGGACAGGCTTACACTTAATGCTGTTTTAAACCAGCGTTCACAGGATGTCCTTGCAGCCAATAACTGGAATGTGGTTCAGTATGCAGTGCTCGTTCATATGCTTGCTCAGGTCTGCGACATGAATGTGGGAGAACTGGTGCATGTCATTGCGGATGCCCACATCTATGACAGACATGTTCCGCTTATCAAGGAACTTATCGAGAGGAAGCCGCTTCCTGCACCGAAGTTCCACTTAAATCCCGATGTAAAGGATTTCTACGAGTTTACAAGAAATGACGTATCCCTTGAGGGCTACGAAGTTGCCGGGGAGCAATTAAAGGATATTCCTATAGCAATCTAAAACAGTTAAGGATTAGGAAAGAATATTTTGAAAAGCTCTGATCACTGCGAAGTGTGCAGAGCTTTTTTGGAGGAAATGAGGAAAGAATTATATGAATCAGATATTTAGAAAAAGTGCAAAACTGGTCTTTATTATTTGGGTTATATCTGTGCTGTGCTATTTGCCTTTTTTAGCTAAGGACCTCACAAATTCAGTGGATGGATTGTGGGCTTCAACATATTCTCAAGCAGGTGATTGGGAGATTTCACTTGGAAGATGGGCTCTACCATTTTTGGATAAGGCAAGGGCCGGATATGCAGCTGAGCCTTTCAGTACATTGCTTGCGCTGCTGTTTATTGCTATGGCTTCATATATATTATTGATAATGTTTGCTGATGATAAGCTTGAAAACATAATATATGTTATGCCCATACCCTGTAGTATTACAATATGCTGCCTTCTGGCATACAGGTTTACATCAGCTAATTACTGCCTGTCTGTGCTGCTATCCGTGAGTGCGGCCTGGATCGTGACCAGACATATAGAAGATAAGAGAAAGAACAGGTTAAGTGTTGTTATTTGCATCTTGATAATGGTGCTTAGTTTAGGAATATACCAATCTAATCTGGGGTGTTTTTGTGTCCCGGTTATCGTTTATATGATGAAACTGCTGCTTAATGAGGAGAACAAGAAGTGTTTTGCTGTTTTCTCCAAATCTTTGGTTATTGGAATCGTCAGCGGTATAGTCTATAGAATTATATGGATTGCCGGGCTTATGGCCAGACATTTAAGTGAAGCAAACTATAACGGAGCAGATAATGTATCAGTTGGGACAATGGTTCTTGGATTACCGAAATCTATGCTCCTGATCTATAGATATTGGTATTATTATTTCAGATCAAGACATTATGTCTTTTCACCAATAAGGACACTGCTCATAATCATTGTTATGGTCGGTGTAATTGTTCTTGGCGTGATCAGATTGAAAAGTAACATTAAGAATTTGATATTATATATTGCGTTATGTATTGTTTTGCCGATTGGAGCTAATATTGCTGTGATTCTTGCACCGTCAACTCGTGCAATACTGACCCAGATGACTGCGCCTATGATGCTGGTAGTACCAATTTTGCTCTTATATCTTAAAGGTGATGAACGCAAGTGGATGACGCTTGTAATAGGAGCATTAATTCTTTTTGGCAATATATATGCTGTTGGAACGGATATGGATGCACTTGCTCAGGGGAGTAAATCATCAAACGCTATTATGAATAGCATTATTACAAGACTAGATCGGGAAGAGCTGCTTGGAGATAAGTATACATATGCTTTTTATGGCAATATGGCAGAAAATGAGCTGTTCAAAACAAATAGACTTTATGATAAAGCAAATAGTTATGCGCAGTTTGGGACTATGTCGACGCAAACTGACATGATGAGGTTCGCTTATATAGGGTTTTTAGAGGATATAGGAATAGATTTGAATATGGTAGATTATGCCACATATGAGAACCTTCAAAAAAGCGCTCAACTTGAATCGATGCCTTCATTTCCGAATCCCGGTTCTATATATGAAAATGACGGTATTGTTATAA
>JAEEGL012693079.1_pt1 | contig 14041 bp, 17 predicted proteins | sample 9134231 | NCBI WGS metagenome assembly JAEEGL01 (sample SAMN16246548, study PRJNA631951) | gut metagenome | biome: gut microbiome; feature: rumen; material: fiber-attached | host: Bos | place: Iran: Karaj | collected 2018-10
AGAAGAGCAGGGCAAGCTCTGGCAAATCGCTTACCCACTCGTTAATCCAGTAAACGACATCGAAGAAGTTGTTGTCTCAACTACTCGTCCAGAGACCCTCTTTGGAGATACCGCCGTAGCTGTTAATCCAAATGATAAACGTTACGAAGCGCTCGTAGGTACTCTTGTAAATCTCCCACTAACAGATAGACAAATTCCAATCATCGCCGATGAACATGCCGACATGGAATACGGCACTGGCGTTGTAAAAATTACACCAGCACATGACTACGACGATTTCGAAGTTGGCCTACGCCATAATCTCGAAAAAATCACCGTCATTGGCAACGATGGCAAAATGACCAAAGAAACAGGCTTCAATTACGAAGGTCTCACTGTGGAACAGGCCCGCGCCAAGGCTCTCGAATCCCTCAAGACCCAGGGTCTCCTCAGGGGAGAGGAAACCATCACCCACTCTGTTGGCCATTGCTACAAGTGCGGCACTACTATCGAGCCTCTTCTCAAGGAACAATGGTTCGTTAATGTTGAGCCTCTCGCCAAGCGTGCCATCAAAGTCCTCAAAGAAGGGAAGATCAAATTCCATCCAGCTAGCAAAAAAGACGTTCTCATCCATTACCTCGAGAACATCAAAGACTGGAACATTTCCCGTCAAATCCCTTGGGGTATCCCAATCCCAGCCTTCCAAAACGTTGATGACCCAACCGATTGGATTTTCGATACTCGCGTTAAGGAAACTGAAATCAAGGTAAAGGGTAAAACCTACAAACGCGATAACGACACCTTCGATACTTGGTTTAGCTCAGGTCAATGGCCATACATCACCACTAGTGAGCTTCCGAATCATTTCCCAACTTCCGTGATGGAAACTGGCGCTGACCTCTTATTCCAATGGGTCGGCCGCATGATTATGCTCAGCCTTTACATTACCGATGACATTCCATTCAAAGATGTCTACATGCATGGCATGGTGCTCGATGAAAAAGGCCAAAAGATGTCCAAATCCAAAGGCAACGTCATCAATCCTATCGAAATTGTCAGCAAATATGGCTCCGATGCTCTCCGCTTAGGCCTCATTGCTAGCCGCTCCGCCGGCGTTAACCAGGCCTTCAGCACTAGCAAAGTCATGGCCAGCCGCAACCTCTGCAACAAAGTCTGGAACATCTCTCGTCTCGTCCAAGACATCGTCGACAACAACCCAACGGAGAACGACGAAGTTCTCATCCGTAATCTTGGCGAAGATTGGATCTGCGAACAGATTAACCAAACCAACAAAGAGCTCCAGAAGCTCATGGAAAATTACCGCTTTGCTGAAGCCGGCGATCTCATCTATGATCTCATCTGGAACAAATACGCTGACTGGTTCATCGAAACCGAAAAGCTCTGGAAGAACACCAATCTCCTCAAGAGCACTCTCGAGAAGATTCTCACCATGCTTCACCCATTTGCACCGTTTGTCACCGAAACCATCTGGCAAACCCTCAGCTGGACCGAAGGCATGCTTATTACCGGCTCTTGGCCAACGCTCTACAACACCAACCAAGACCAGGTCGACAAATACGCCGAGCTCATCGAGATTATCACGAATATCCGCAGTCACTATCAGAACATCCCAGGCGCCAACAACTATCCTATCGCCTTCCATGATGATCCGCTGATGTATGATAACCAGCTCCTCATCCAGCATCTCACCAAGTCTCCTTGCGTACCAAAGATTAACGCCGAAGACGCCGCTGGCCTCCATCTGGCTATTCACAATCACAACATCTACATCCAGATTCCAAAGAATATCCACGACAAGTACAAGGCCAACCTCGAAGATCGCATCCTTAAGATGGGTCAAGAGATCACAACCCTCGAAAAGCGTCTCGAAAGCCCGAACTACGTCACCAAAGCTCCAAAAGAACTCGTCGAAGAAACCCGTAAGAGTCTCATCGACAAGAAAGAGTTGCTCGAAAAAGCCAAAGCCGAGCTCGAGCTCATCTAACAGAGCAGAGAAGAGGACGCCAATCGCGCCCTCTTTTTTGTTATCAAAAAACTTTCGGCAAATTATATCTGTAACATGTTGACAGTTTTTAATAATTATGCTACAATACTAACAATTCGCGCATTCCGCACGAATTTTTTCGCGCGCAAAAATACACGAAATGGGGGTGTACCTTATGCGAGAGTCCGTCAAGGAGGGAATCCTGGTCACGCCGATGGGCGGCGAAATCGAAATCAACTTCGACTGCAACCGCTACCACGTTGACCCCGAGGTGGTCGAAAAGCACTCCGTCGCCAGCGTTCTCGCCGGCGAAGCCATCGGCTACGAGCTCGACTTCCTCGACTACGGCCAGGTGAAGTGCCACTACAACGCGGCCGTCATGGGTCCCGCCAAACCCATGAAGAGCGTCGAGAGGCTCGTCGGCTACATCGTTTCCTGCGGCGTCGCGGGGTCCTGATTCGTCAGGGCCCCTTTTTCTTGACTTTTTAAAGCGTTTATGCTATATAAATAAGAAGGTAACCCCAAAAATAAACACAAAACATAAAGCGAGGAAAACATGGGTTTTGAATCTCGATTCGACAGAGCATTAGAACAATCCCGACGACGAGAAAACGAGCAAACTGTAAATAAGCTCGATGCCGCCGCCGAGTTACTAACTCCTAAACTTTCCGAATTTGCTACATCTCCGGACCACAGCGCCGACGTTGAAGCCGACGAGCGCTACGTTCAGGGCACCGAATCCCGCTTCGACCAAGATCCTAGCTATCATGCCAAAGGCCTAGAACACTTCTTCCAATTCGGCATTGGCCAAGGTCGTCTGCTTAGCGACCCATCCGAAAATAATCTCTATGAAACCGAGCAGACCTGGGTTACGCGTTATGATGATCTCAGAAACCGCATCGATGCCGCCGCTACAGTCCACGTCTTCAAAGATGGCTCACCAGATCATCGAGAGCATGCCATTACGTTCGGCATCGACCTCACTACCAATCCTGACCCAAGTGTCATTCGTCGCAAAATTCTTGTAGGCTCCAACGACCCAAGCGTCGATTTCCCAGTCGGCTTTTCCCAAATCAAGTATTATCGTGACCGAAACGGCTTCCGTGGACGCAGAACCTGCATCCCGCGCTACTGCATTGGCATGAGTTCCGAGAGTACCGACGATATGCTCGATGGTGTTTCGGTTAGCGGTGGTCAAATCCACATCAAACCAGGCACCGAAGCTGTTCCGGCTTTCAAGATTCTCTACGAAATGTCCAAACAAAACGGCCTATTCGAAACCCCACTTTATCGCAAAGATGACGATGGCACCATTACCGAAGAGGAAGCCCAAGCCCTCGCAGATATCAGCATACTCGACGGCGTTTATATCAGGGAACTCAGCCGTATCGCAAAACAGTTACCAGCCTGGGCGCGTGAAGGTTGCGAAAAGTCAAATGGCGTAATCGTTATTGATAAGGTCGCCGAGAAATTCATGCAAGGCGACGAAAGAGACGAAACTTTCGCGACAATCGTTGCTGTTTGCCAAGAATTATCCGATCACTGCGACCAATCCTCTGATCCAGATTGGCTCAAAAAAGCCAGCGAGCGCTTACGTCGCCCGCCAGCCCAAGCCAATCAACGTCGCGGCCATGCCGCCTACACCGTTGCTTATCGCGCCGGCGGCCTAAAATAAATTAAAACGCTAATTTCTCACAAATACTCTGAAACTCTTCATCGCGTAGGTGGAGAGTTTTTCCATATTCCCAATTCTCATCTAGCGGCATCAGATGCACATGCGCATGTGCCACATCTGTACCAACCACTTTATAAACCACGCGACGCCCAGTTACTTCTTCCATATGTTTCGAAACTTTCTTCACAGCCGCCCACAGCGCATTCCAGTCCTCATCTGACAAATCGTAAATCTTATCAACTTCTACCTTAGGCACCACTAATGTATGACCTTTAGTCTCCGGATTGATATCCAAAAATGCGTAGGTTTTCTCATCTTCATAAATCTTATAGGATGGAATTTCGTGATTAATAATCTTCGTAAAAATACTCGCCATAAACACTCCTTTTTCTCCATTATAACAGATTCACTACATTGACTTTTAGCGACAAATATGCTATAATTATATTGATTCACTTCGAGTGGGTCAGACTTTTGATTGGGGGTGTACCTTTTGAGAAAATGGTTTACCATTGTGGCTATTGTGCTTTGCTTTAGTCTCTGCCTCGGCATCGCTTATGCCGAAGAAGAAACCACCGAAACTGCTGAACCGACCGATGTCATCATCGATTTTTCCTTCTGTTTCATGTCTGTCACTGATGAAGACTACGCTCGTATTGAGACCAGCCTCCCCAAAGAGGAGCTCAGTTATCTCCGATTCAAGTATATCGACATGAACGGGGGAGAACAGGAAGGCGAAATGATCGTCAACCGTCATCTGGCGTACGACGCCATCGGCATCCTTGAGGAAATCTACGATTGTAATCTTCCCATCTGGGACATTCAGTTCTTCGTAGGTGATGGTTTCGACATCGCATTCATTGCACCGCTGACCGAAGACGACCCAGAAGAAGATTCCTACAACAGAATCTTCGGCTTCTATGGCTTCGCCTGGAATGAAAATCAGGCCAACGGCGTCCGCCACTACACTATCGACAGCAAAATCCCGGAATGGTATCCCGAATTAATCTCTTTTGGCCCGCTTTAACCAGCGGGTCATTTTATTGACTTTTACAAGAAAAATGTTAAAATATCAACAGTCTCACTTAAACTGAGCAAAAAATAGGGGGTGTTCTTTTTGAGAAAATGGTTATCAATCCTCGTAGCAATCCTGTGTCTCAATCTCTGCTTCGGCGCCTTTGCCGAAACCATCGCCACGCCGACCGACGAATTCTACGCAGTCGAAATATCAGACGAAGTCTTTGCCCGTATCTGGGAAAAATCCTTCAAAACTGACTGCACTGTCCCGAGAGAAGATCTCCGCTATCTTCACGTCCTGCATGTTGACTTAGCCGGAGAAACTCACGAGGGCGAAATCATCGTCAACCGCCACATCGCCGACACGGTCCTCGATATCTTCCGCCAGCTCTACGAAGCTGGCTATCCTATCGAGAAAATCCGCCTCGTCGACGAATATGATGCCGATGACGAAACTTCGATGCGCGACAACAATTCCTCTAGTTTCAACTTCCGTTTCATTTCGCATACCACTAGGGTGTCTAAGCATGGCCTCGGCCTCGCTATCGACATCAATACGCTCTACAACCCCTACACCAAAGTCGTAGACGGCGAGCGCATCATCGAACCGGCCACTGGCGAACCTTATCTGGATCGCGACGCTGATTTCCCCTACAAAATCGACCACGACGACCTCGCCTATCAGCTCTTCACCGAAGCCGGCTTCGAGTGGGGTGGCGACTGGACCGACCGCAAGGACTATCAGCACTTCGAGATTCCCACCAACATCATTGCGCTCTGGTATCCCGAATCTGCAAATTTAGGAGAGCCTTCACCTATGCCAGACAACATCTACATGGTGTTAGTAAACAAGACTCATCCGCTTCCTCCCGATTGGGATCAGCACATCGTTCTGGATACAACTCTCAATGCCTGGGATCATGAAATCCAAATCGAGCACGAAACATTTGAAGCATATAAACTTCTCGAGGCCGCTTGTCGCGAAAAAGGCGTCATCATTCATCTTGATAGCGTCTATCGCAGCGTCGATGCCCAAAAAGAGCTTTGGTTACGCTTCGAACAAGAGTATGGCTTCAAATATACTCAAGGAACCGTTGCTACGCCCACCCTTAGCGAGCACCACACTGGTCTCGCCGTCGATGTTTGCCTCGAAAAAGACGGCGTTCTCATCGATGAAAACGAAGATATGATGAAAGAAACCGAACTCTTCGGCATCGTTCATCAGCTCCTGCCCAAGTACGGCTTCATTCTTCGTTATCCTGAAGGCAAAAAAGACATTACGGGATACAACCCCGAATGTTGGCACTTCCGCTACATCGGCGATCCTGTCATCGCTCAGGAAATCACCGACAAAGGTATCACTCTCGAAGAGTATCTCGGTATCGCCGAATGAACCATTTTCACTGGCCCGTTAACAGCGGGCCATTTTTCTTAAAATTTTTATGGTAAAATTAAGTTAGTTATTAATTAGCGAGGAATACTTATGAACAACGAACCAACCCCAACCGCTGCTCCAGCTGCTGAGCCAACTCCAGCTCCAGCTGCTGAGCCACAGCCAGTTGTCGGCAGCCCATTTGCGGGTCAACCAGCCGCCGCTGCACCAGCCAAGGCTGGCAACAAAACAACCATGATGATTCTTTGCGTCGTCGGTGGTCTCATTGTTTTAATTGGTATCATCATCGCCGTTATCTTTATCGCCGGAAACAAAACTCTTAGCTGCGAACAAAACAGTGATTTCGGCGATTCCTATAAGATGACCGCTAAAGTTGACATTAATTACTTCTTCGGCAATATCAATAGCATCAAAATGACCGAAGATACTTGGGTCAAAGAAAAAATCTCCGATGATGATTTCGAACGTGCTAAAAGTGGTGCCAAAACCTATGACGACAAAGAAAAGTACAATAGCTGGGAAGTCGTCAAAGTCGACGACAATACTATCCGTATGAATGTCGATGTTAAAATTACCGACGAAAACACCAAGAATTTCAAGACCTATGATGAAGGTAAGAAAACCTTGGAAGACGGCGGCTTCACCTGCAAATAATTAAGGTGCAATACTTAAAAGACCCCCTAAAAGGGGTCTTTTTTTCTTATGCTAAAATAGTTTTATGGCAACCAGACATCACTCCGAACATCCACTTCGTGACCTGATCTTATATTCCATCGGCAGTATTATCCTCATTTACTTATCTATTAAAATAATTTCTTTAGGCGTTAGCACTAAAACTCTCCGTTGTTCCGCCGAGACCGAAATCGACGAAGGCGTTACTCAAGAAACTAACTTCGTACTCAGATGGGAGCTAGGCGAAATCACCTATAACCACGTCGATATCACCCTCAACACCACCGAAAAGATCACCGAAGAACAGAAAGAAGCCTTCAAAAAAGAAATTAATGACTCCGGCTATTACGAATACATCACTTTTGGAGATTATTGGGACTACAAAATCACCTTAGATGCCCATTTTATCGAATCGAAATTCCCAGAATCTCTCGGCGGCACCACTTATGACGAAATCAAGGAATTCGCCGAAAACACCAAACTCATGACCTGCCAATAAAACAATAACTCCCCACCGGGGAGATTTTCATCCTGAATGGCGGAAGCGCCTTTCGCGAAGCGAAATTAGAGCTTCCGCTTTTTCGCCAGAAAAAAACAGACCCTTGGTCTGTTCACGAGCAAAGCTCGTGGCGGAAGCGAGAGGATTCGAACCTCCGAGACCTTTCGGCCCACACGATTTCGAGTCGTGCGCCTTCAACCACTCGGCCACGCTTCCATGTACCATTCTAGCACAAAAACGCCTCAGAGAGCCCGAGAATGCGCCAGAAAGGCACTTTTTGAGCACATACCCGGCAGTGTTATACTAGGCTCAGAAGAGGAGAGGTAAAATATGAAAAAATCAACCGTCGACGTCATCGTCACCATCAACAGCTCACTAGATTGGCTAAAATTCTGTGTCGACGCAATTATTCGCAATACCGATCTCGACATCATCGGCACCATCTATCTTGTCGCCGACCGTGAAGGCGCCGAAATGCAATCTTACCTCACCAAAATCACTAAAAAATGGCATGGTCTCATCTCAGTAGTCCACGGCAAAACCACTAAAGCCATCAAACTCACCACTAGCGACCACATCCTTCTCCTGAACTCCAGCACCATCATCTCCGAAGATGCCATCGAAAAGATGCTTACTGCCATGCAAAAAGAACCTAAAACTGGCATTATTTGCCCAATTTCCTCCTCTCATAGCTACCTTGCCTATGCCACTCCGAATGGCATGAACTTCATGCAGGTCAACGAATATCTCGATAAGCAGTTCAGCGGCATGACCTTTAATGCTCCAGCTATCTCTGGCAACTGCCTTATGCTCACTCGCGAGCTCATTGTCAAAGTCGGCCTCCCAGATACCTCAGATTATCAAACCAAAGCCCTCGACAAAGGTTTCCTCACTAAAGCCCTCATCGACACCTATGTCTACCACAAAGCTCCAGCTTTCGAAGAAGATCCCATCAATGAGCCAGCCGAATACATCAAGAAACACGTCAAATACGGCAAAGTCAAAAATGCCTGCCAGCTCGTTGTCACCGACCTGGTTGAATTTGAAAAGCTTGCCGTCCTCGTTAATAGTCTTCTTTTCGACCACATTTACGTCGAAATGGCCTGCCGCCCCCGCATCGTCCGCAAATACAAAGGCATCATGCTCTTCAACCCGACCATTAAGCGTGGTCTCAGCTTTAAATAAACCCCACCGTCACCCCCGTCATACTATTGACTTATTTAAACGTTTATGCTATAATACAGACTACGGCAATTCTAGCCGTGCCGCTTAACATTTTGATGCAGAATCCGACTAAAGAAAGGGGTATTTCTATTTATGAAGACCAAGAAAATTCTGCTTGCGGTTGTCCTGCTCGTACTGGTAGTCGTCCTGTCTGGCTGCTCTGAGACTCTCAAAGATCAGAACGCCACCAAAGACATCGGCAACAAGCTGGCCAAAGGTCAGCCCACACCGACCGACATCGACTACAGTCTGGAGCGTTACAACCTTATTCGCCGCGCTTACTGGGTCAACGGCCAAAGAGCGAAAGCAAATGCCGTTGTTTGCCCGGTTCTCAAACCGCTCGGCTATGTCATTCTCTTTACGGAAGGTGGCTCAGTCGTTGGTCGCTTCACAGTCGACGGCAAAGTGTCCTACCTTAACTCTTATCTGACACCCGACACCGACGGTGGTAGCGCACCTTATTGGCTACCCGACGTCGACGGTTCCTACGGCGAAAACGACGATGGAATCTTTTTCTTCACACCCGATGGCAAATACATCGAGTGGACCGGCATCTATCTCTATTCGGACATCCCGTTCGAAGTCGAGAACCCGGTCGTGACCTACAAGGAGGGAGCTTAACATGAATAATGCCAAGTCCTTTTCTCTGGGTGCCCTGATCGCAATCATCTTAGTTGCCGTACTAGCCGTCGGCGGCGTCGCCATGGTTATCATCCACAACAACTACGACTACCAGATTCGGAAAGCCGATGATGCCACCAGCTATGAAACCCGGAAAAAGGTGGAAGATTACGCCCGCAGCCTGATCGTTCAGTACAATGCTGACAAGCAAATGTACGAAGCGTACCGAGACAGCGAAAGCACCGAGCAGCAATCCTGGGCCCAGGAAGCCAAAATCCGGGCCAACAATACGGCTACCCTGTACAACGAGTATCTGCTCAAGAACACCTTTGTTTTCAAGGACAACATTCCTGAAGACATTAAAGCCCAACTTGAGTACATCAAGTAACGCATCAAAAACAAGCGGAACCGCCCCTACGGGGGCGGTTTTCCATTTTCTTATTGACTTTTTAAATGTTTGTGCTATAATAATCGCATGGTCTTGCGGAGGTCTCCCTGGATCAAATTCGCGACAAAGGAGGCAGAAGTGTAGTGTACACTACGGGCTTCACCTAGCGAATAAGCGCACATTCCCATAAAATGCACCCCGAAATCTGGCTTTAGTCCCAAAGTTGGGAAAAATAAACAATTCGGGGCCGCAAAAAGGTACGCGCACGAGCAAAATACTATCATAGAGGAAACTCTCGGTAGGGGCCATCCAGTTGGCTATGCTCGTCCTTCAGGTGTCTGTAGGTTCGATGGTAACCGGCCGTCCGGCCAGTGAGCCGGAAAGAAAGCGGTGAATCTGCCACCTACAATTCCCACAATGCTCATCGTCTAACGGCAGAGAGCAGCACTTTAATGGGAACACCCAAATGCGTCGTAAACCCCTTTTCAGCCTCGCTCCACGATCGGAACGAGGCTTTTTCTACCCCTGTTGCATCTTGACTTTTTAACACGCTTATGCTATAATGAAAGAGTCGCTTGTCTATTATGACATCCGAAGCACCTGAAGAGTTTGAGGGATTCCAATCCTTCTTTTACATATATTCGTTTATCACTATTCGATTTTTGATTAAAGGAGGATTCAAAATGTCCAAATTTCATTCGATGTCTAACTCCAATAAACTGCGCCTGTCTGCGTTCGTGATCATCTTGGCGGCCATCATGACCACCATCTGGCACTTCACCTTCATCTGGTGGTGCAAAGGTTCGAACTTTTGCCTTCTTCTGGCAATCGTAACAGCCTGCGGCAGCTTTGACCTGATCCGCTATTTCGAGGAATACTTTACGGCTACGCCGAACAAGCCCCGGAACCGGATTAAGACCATTGCGAATATCGTCACGAAGGTACTTTTCCTGCATACTATGTTGTACACCTCCAGCACTTTCAGTGCTATGGATGTCATCATTAGACATCCAACCTTCCTGATTGAGTTCATCACTTACCTGGTATGGTTTGTGCTCTTTTCACTCACACAGAGCAAGCTCGAACAGCTTATCGCTCTGAAAGCCGACGAAGCTAAGGAGGAATAATCATGGGCTTTTTCATTTTTGAGTTGGTCACCACCGTCCTGTGTGCAATGCTTTTCGGACTTTATTTCGCCGCCACAGGATTCAGTGCCTATACCATCTGGATGCTCGTTGCACTGATGATTGATTTCATCTGTGTCTGCCTGCTTTACCGCATGATCGACAGGAAACTGTTCGAAAAGACGGCAAACTCGCAGCGAGTCCCTTGAACCATCAACAAACCCCGCTCCCAACCGAGCGGGGTTTCGCCTTTCATAAAAAATCCCCCGCAGCTCCGAAAAGCCGCGAGGGTAGGGGAGAGCATCAGTCGCAAACCGATACATGTGTCATGTCGCCACAAACCATCAAGTCAAACGATCCCACTTTGCCGTTTTTCCATTCAACGACGGCGAACTTGTAATCGCCTTTGTCGACTTGAAACTTACCACTGGTACCTTTTAGCGGAATTTCCAACCGCGCTTTAGCTCGATCTTCGGTTGCCAGTATGAACACCAGCTGTTCCGGAAAGACTTCCATGTCATCGAGCGCCAAATCATGGTAACGCTCATTCTTCAATATCTTCTCGAACAATTCCGGAAAATCGCACCGCGCTATGCCATGACTGAAAATATCGCTGCCAACGTTGGCTCGTTCAGAATTCGCCATGTACCCCAACTTCTGATGCAAGGGAAGCGCATTCATCTTGTCCTCATCACAAAAATCCACGTGCAACAACGGAAACGCACAGGTCATAGACTCACCTCTTCCTCTCAAAAAATAGCTTGCCACAAAAAATGTGGCACGGTAGCCACATTTTAACATAATTACTCAAATTGTCAACGGCGCGCTCCAGCAAAAGCATTACCCCAATTTAAGGCAATTAGTAAAATAGAAACCCCCGCAAGACCCATAACCACAAAACCAACTATCCTGAAGAGATTATAAAACCATCTCTCTTTTTTATGCTTTGAACCAATTATTACCGCCGGCAAAGTTAACAGAACCGTCAGCAATGCCAAAACCACACCAATGAATGTTCCGCCCAACAAATCTAGACCATCTTTTATAGTTAAGGCCTGCGAGAAATTGCAACATCCTAAAACTATCGCCAAAAACAGCGGAAACATCATCGCGAACAACAAGCCCGCATCTTTAGCAGTTGGATCTTTATACTCTGCGGGCGCCGTCGATTCTTTCGCCGGTTTCGCTACTTTAGCCTCTTCTTCACTCATTAAACTATTTCTCCGTTTCGCCGTTTAATCGTTTCAGAGCTTCTTCGGCCACACGCGCCGCCTCGTCCATATCAGAAGAAATATTCTCACTTGCTTTATTCGACTCAACAATTTTTGCCGCCGTCTCTTCATGATTCACATTACGACGCGCATCAATCGCTTGCCTTACCGCCCATTCTTCATCTTCAAAATTCGGATTCATGACTTCATTTTACCATAACAGTTATTATCCAGTTTTCCTGCCAAAAAACCACGAACGCTTCGGTTTTTGCTGCTGACTACCAGTATCTAGTTTAACGGCTGGTTCTACCCCCATGCTTCTCGTCTTTTCCATCACTGTCCTATTCAAATCATATAAGCCAGCATCTCTGTTTTGCATCGCTCGCGTCACTTCGGCTCTTTTCTGCGCAATCTCTTCCGCTCGTCTTCGATTCGCTTCCGCCATTTGCGCCGACGATCTCATTAGCTCTTGCGTTCTTGCTGCATTACCAGCAAACGGCACTTGCGACATATTTTCTTGCGTAAAACCACCAGATTCCGCTTTTGTTTTCTCGCCAGTCTGGCTACGTTCTCCTAAACCGCGTACCATAACTTCATTATAGCGTATATGCTAGACTATACTTATGACATTACGAAAAGGGAGCAATAAACAAACCTCATATTCAGGCTCGATGGTTGAGCCTTCTAATCCTTATTCGCGCGAAGTCTGGCTCCAGCGCCAAAAGCAACAACAACGCCAAAGCCGGCTGCAACATCGTCAAAACCAATCTCCTAATTGGGTCCTACCACTTATTATCGGCATTATCGTGTTAGTAATTATTCCTCTTGCCATCATTGTTGCGACTCAAAAAAAGTCCACCGAAGACGTTTCCGAACCGATTCCAGAACCAGAAATTAGTGACGAAGATGATCTTTCTGCCTACTACTACGAGCTCGTCTCCGACCCAGATTACGTACCTCTGTTCGATAATGATATTTCGCGCTATACTAAGGTTCCAGCCAAAGTTAGCTGCGACGAATTTAAACAAGTCTCCCATATGAATGCTGATATCCTAAATCTCTATCTCAACAGCGGCTATGTTGTTGTTATCTCCGACGGGAACAACAGCACGCTCGTTTATCAAGGCATGCTAGATGTCTACTCCTATAGTGCTATCCCAATCAATTGTCCAAACATCGACACTTCTGCCACTACCCGCACATACAGTAGCGAGGAATTATTCGAAAACCCATCTTCCAAACGACAGTATTACGTCTGGATCGATCCTGCTAACCTAAACCAAGACAAAGAGGGCCTCTAATGGAACAACTATTCTTCAACTTGCTCACATTCATGGGCGAAAACGTCAAAATCGAAACCTCACTTTTTGGCACCCTAGAAGATGACTGTCATGGCACTATCCTTCTCAAAGTAGTAATTATCGTTATCAATTTTCTTTTGGGCGGCGTCATCATTGGCGGCACTATTGGCATGATCATCAGCGGCCTGCAAATTCTTACCGCTCGTGATAATGCTGGCGCTGTTGCTAAAGGCAAAAAACGTCTTATTGATATAGCCATCGGCATCGGTGTATTCGCTCTTATGTATGTCGTACTCAACTTTATTATTCCAGGCGGCGTCACTCTAAACAGTGATGCTCTCGCATCTGGCGAAACATGTCCAGAACCGCCAACCACCACTACTACTACCCAACCCCCAGAAGGCGAAGAACCAACTGAGCCACCTGCAAGTGGCCCTGGCGGCTGTAAAGGCAATACCGTTGAAAACGGCGGTTTCTGCTACGCCAAGACTCAAGTCATGGCCTACGATTACGTTAAAAATGCTTGCTCGCACTATCATACCTGCCAATCCTACAAGAGCGACGAGTGGGGAAGTAAATGTGCTCAAGTCGCCACTATGAATGCTGGCGAAATGATCAACGGCTTCAAAAAGGTTCATTACAGTATTGAGAGCACTGGCGCCCACTATACTACCTATAACGAATCTGCAAGGGAAGGTGAAGACAATGTTAGCATGCTGATGTGTAACGGCAGCCTTAGCCGCCCAACCACCAAACCTGGCGCGTCTAGCATCAACCGCAAAGCCTTCAAGCGTGCCGTCAAAGCTATTGTCACCGAAATTGAAGCTGGCCGTCCAATCACCGTCGCCGTAGGCGTTAAGCATCGCGGCAAATGGACCGAAGCTCGTAACCGTCACTTTGTTACCATCGTTGGCTACACTAGCGCACTTAAT
>JAEEGL013905167.1_pt1 | contig 14041 bp, 9 predicted proteins | sample 9134231 | NCBI WGS metagenome assembly JAEEGL01 (sample SAMN16246548, study PRJNA631951) | gut metagenome | biome: gut microbiome; feature: rumen; material: fiber-attached | host: Bos | place: Iran: Karaj | collected 2018-10
AAGTGCATATTGTATATCTCATCTGCAAACCATTGTGGCGAGAGCACTTTCACCTGACTGCCGCGACTCAGGAAGTGGGCACTCAGGTCTATCGTCGGCCTCATATACAGTTCAAAGTCGGCAAAATTCTCACCCTGGCCAATCTCCCTCTGGCTGTGGTGAATGGGCAGGTCTCTGATGTAGAAGCGTTCATAGCCGAAGGCCCTGATGACGATTCTCTCTGCAGGAGTTCCGTCGCCCACCAACACACCATAACACTCATCGAAATACGCCTGGGCATCAAAGTCCGGGTCTATCTTAAACTTTATATCCGTGAGCGACATCTCCAGAATCCTGTCAAACGAGAACAGTCCGAAGTAGTCCGACTCTGGCTTCTCCTCTGTTGCGTCACGATGGAAGTGGCCCAGAATATACCAGCGTTGCTTGAACAGTTTGATGCAGTAAGGCTCGAAGTTCAGGTGGTTCGGCTTGTCAGTGCCGTATTTCCTGTATTCCACAGCTATCCTCACGCTCTTCTTCATCGCGTCAATCACCATCTTCAGATATTCCCCCTCGTATGGCACCTGCTGCAGCAGAATCCTGTCTTGCATCGACAGACTCTCACTGATCACATTATTCACCGACAGCGTTGACAGCATCCAGTTCTGCACACTGTCCTCGCGCAGCACATAGTCGTTGCCGATATAGTACTCATAACCGTTCTGGCGGTCACAGTCAATGTATATGCCGAAGATGTCCTCTATGGCATCCTTATGCCGTGCAAATGTAGAGCGAGCCAGTTCTATGCCCTCGCTCATATCCGTTTCCAACCACTTCTCGTTTATCTCGGCAAACGTAATTCTCCTTGCCTTGCGAATGGTGTTCACCAGCCAGATATACTCCTTGAATTTTGCAGGTATCTTCATACGCCTTTATCTTTATTTCGTTCCACACAATTATTCGTTCCCTTCAGCGATTTTATTCTTCCACAACTATATTTGGCCTCGCAACAACTTGGTGAAACCAAGGGGCGCACTATACCTTGTCTATTTTAATCATCTAATAATACTTCATTACAAAAGTCATCGGCCGAAATACCATGATAGACATTCGCACCGATATCTTTTAATTTATTAAAAGAATCAGAAAATTGACTATTCCCCAAGAGAAACAGATGGAATTTGTTGCCTTCGCTTATGTAGTCACGAAAGAAGTTGAAAGATTCTTGTATATTACTTAAATCTCCATCAGTTATTAATACTGTTACCAATTCACCATTTGATTCTTCAATAATATTCTTTATTTGATATATTGGGAAAGAAGTTCCTCCCTGCCCGTTTACCAGTAAACACTCACGTATCTCGTCATAGTTTCTTGTCCAATTAACCTTTTTCCCAACTGTATCACTAAATTCAATTAATGCAACTTTGCTATTAACCGATTCAAAATAAGAAATGATACCAAATGCGGCTAAGACTGCATGATGCATGTTGTCCGATTTGTTAAGTACGGATTTCATGCTTCCTGAAGTATCCAGAACTAATAACAAGTCTCGGTGTTTCTTTTCTCCCCCATGCGAATTTCGCGTAGTCAACTCCCATTTTTTTGTGGTCACGCCGGGAAGAACTATAGGTGATGTCATCATTGACAACATAATGTCTAAGTCCCCAATGGGATCCCCTATACGCCATATAGAAGGGAATGTATATGTATCTTTATTACCGGAATTTGCATAATCCTCAATTGGAATCATGTTTGCTCCTTGTATCGTAAACCAAAGTTTTTGTTTCTCAGACTCTGTCATGCCCTGTATACCAGCAGCAGAAAGGATATTAGAAAATTCTCGAACTTCCGTTTCCTCTGCCAATGCAATAATAGCCTCTTTCACTTTGTCTGGATCTGAAAAAACAAAAGCACTTCCATTTTCATTTCCATCCTTCGGAAGGCCTGCTTCATGTTGCGGGTGTCCTGCCTGTTGTGATTGACCATTCTGTGATTGGCTACTTTGTTGTGGCTGACCACCTTGTTGTGATTGGCCATTCTGTGATTGACTACTTTGTTGTGGTTGACCACCTTGTTGCGATTGCTCCTGCGGATTTCGAATATCCATCTCAAAGAGTTTGAAAAATGTGCGAGCATATTCTTCCGTCTTAAACAAAAACAAGTGTTTGTCAGCCACACCATTCATACCAAACACTTTGGCCAATTGTTTTACTACATCAAGCAATTCTGTGTCTGTTTCATTGATCTCAAGGCTTTTCCCCCACAAAGATTCTTTTGTCAAGAACATTAACTTGCTGTGACGAGGGCAACACCTAATATCAGCACCTTTCTTGATCCAGTTTATCTCACTGGTTAGGGTTTCTTGAGGATTCCTTTGATAATTCTTTGTATCAACAATAATATCAGCTGCTTGATTTGAAATAGAACCGCATATGTGTTGTATGTCAATACCTAGATGTGAGAATTCTTTATTATAAACATCAATGATGGATTTTAACATACGAAGATGAGTAATAACGTCAAAAGGGCAACACATGTAGTGTTCTATTTCGTGTCTCGTTAGAACCTTTACTTCATCTTCAAATTCTTTAAAACTAACAGGAAGTTTTCCAAAATTTAGATGTATCTGCCATGTTTTATCAATTAAAATATAGTATTGACCTGTAAGATAATTGTCATCATCCGGCAAAAGCATTTTAACTTCAGGCAAAGGTATACCCAGCGAATTATGGTACTCGCCTTTAAAAACGCTCTCTATGGCATATTGTGCCTTTTCTTTATAAGTATCTATGTCAACTGCCATGATTATGATTGCTCAGATATAGAAATACATCGCCCTGTTCTTCACCCTCATATGTAAAACAATATTGATCCCTAGCATATCGGACTGTAAGGGTACAATCATCTTTTGTAATATCCATAATTTGATATGGGCGATTCTTTTGAAGTCCATATTCTTCGAAATTAGGTACAAGTATGCGGATAGCAGAAAGTATTGTAATATTACCCATAATGTCATTATCCGACAAAACAAATGTAATTTTCTTCATTTTCTGAGTTTTAAGCTTTGTATCTATTTTCGCAGAAAGAAATTGTCTATTAGGGATATTATATTTGAATGCCATTTCTTCTTTGATTGATTTTAGTTCCTCTATATCCATACATGCGTCAATTTTTTTGTTATAATTAATAACAGCGTCGTATACCGGCATATATTTATTCTTTAGCACAGGCAAAATCTCTGCATTTAGGATAAGAGAGTTGTATGAACTGTTGCTAGCATCTTCTATAAACTCATCAAATTCTAACTTAGTAAGTTTACCAGTTTTTACATCCTCAAATTTTACAAGAAGGTGTTTTACGCCATCAAATTCATTCTTAATACGGTCAATGATCAGACGTGTACCATCGAGGTCAATATTTGTAATATAGTTAGAGAGTTGTTTCCTGTTGCTTTCATCTTTCCAAGATTCAGTGAGTGTTTGTGTGAACTTTTTGCTTAATATAGATCGATGCCAAATCATATAAGGAGCAAGAGTTATGACATGTTGAACAGTAACTTGCGGATCACCAAGGAACCAAGCAAGTGCTTTACAATAACGATACAGATCTTCCTTGACACGAACGCTTAAAGGCTGTTTTATCTTGCAACAAACTTTTTCTGGTGCATTCATATGACAGTTCTCGCATAGATTTCTATCGACAGAAAGCGTTTCGTTAGATTCCTTAGATGCACGTTCGCAAAGGCGATACGAGGCTATGATATAATTAATAAAGAGTTCAGCCTCGTCAGTATAAGACAGATTCTTTATTTCATGTTGAATCGTGGACAAGTTAAAATCAGGAAGGAATTCTTTTAATCTCGAACGAGCACTCTTGTCCTTTTTTCCTATTGTACTAAAACTGTCATAATCCGGCATCGTAATTGGCAATGCCAAGGCAAAACGATCCCTAAATGGAAGTGACAATTCTTCGTTAGCATTGTCTTTAGGATTCAAAGTGGCATAAAGAGTAAATGAAGGCACTATCTTACTTTCATCGTGATACTTAACGCTACCTTCTGCAAGGAGAGAAAGTAGAATGTTTTGTGCATAGGGAGACAAACGATTGATTTCATCAATTATTTTCCATTCAGAATCTACAAAACTATTCCAGATCACATCTATTTTGTCTTTCTTGTTTAGTGGTTTGTTACCTGTAATTTGGGCAAAGTCCAGACTTCCAAGGATCTTTTCCTCAGTTAACTGTGGATGGCCTCTTAGGATGCAGTCCTCAATTTCTTCTTTTGTCAGTTGACAAAACATCTGTCCAAGGTATTTGGACAAAGTGGTTTTGCCACCACCATGGCCACCATATAGCATCATTGTGCCTCGCTCAACAAGAGCGTTAATCACAGCAAGCGTCTCTACAAGATAGACTTTGCGTCCCTTGAGTTTTGGTGTGCTAAAATGAGCACCAGGGAGTTCTTCGTTATGAACATACAAACTGTCATTTCTCAGTTTGTCTAAAGCTCGAATAATATCTATATTATTGTACTCCATTAGAATGTTTTTTCAAATGAAAGTGTTATTAAACCGTTCTCAAGTAAGTCAGTCAAGTACTTTGCATTAAATGATTTACTGTCAATAGTAGTGTCATCACCAAATCCATTAATCCAATCAATTTGCTCTTCCATTTGTGATTGTTTAAGAATATCCATGAAAGTTTCTTTGGCATTTTTCATGTCCCTAAGAGTATCATAGATAGTTGCATCATCTTTTGACATCGCAGTCAGAAGGTTACCTTCTGTTTTCAAATACTCAACACCATTATGTATGTTAGGAAGATACTTTCCTATAGACTCTTCAGAGTACATATTGTCAAATTTTGACTTAAGTTCGTTTTTTTTATCAACCAGTTTTTGGAGCATCTGACGCTTTTCAACATACTGATTATAAAAGTCTTCGAAATGCTGTTTTAGGGCAATTCTCGTTACATTCTCCAGTTCGTGAAAATCGGATATAGATTTATGACACTTATTAATAGTAGAAGGAATTTTGTCAAGTGCGAGCGACCTCAAGGTTGGCAAAACATTATCATTCTTAACTTTTTGGTAAGTAAGAAGAAGAATATCTAAATCAGCCTTCTTTTCATAATCCTGCCAGTCTTTATTGTCAAACTCCAATTCGTCCTCTTCGTAGAATGCCTTCATGTCAATATACTTATCTTGTAGTGGCGTCCACGTTTTATCAATATATTCACTTAGAACTTTAGCAACATCGCCTTTTACTTTGAACATTTCATCATCAAACCTTGTAAATAGGCTTTTCAGTTCCTCATCATTATTGTTTGCAATACCGATTCTTCGCAAGAGAGATATACATTTCTTAATTGAGTTTATTCTACTTTGAGCTTTTATCCACAACTTGTCATTCTTCTCTTGATCATCCAAATCCTTAAGACTCTGCCCTTCAGAAATAGCATTTTCAATGATAGGAACATAAAAAGAAATTGTAGGATCTTTCTTTTGTTCGTCATCATATAAATCCTCGACAGATTTATAAGACAATTCTTTAAGACTTGAAAGACCTTCATATTCGACTTTTAAATCAGAAAGGAAGCCGTCAATACTGTTTTCGTATGAAGATGTGTCATTAACAAATTTCGTGATTATCGTTTTTTGTTTTGATTTAAAATCCGAAATAAGTTTATCAAAAAGATGCTTTTCTTTCTCACCTGGAAGGGCATCTATTGCTACCAATATTTCATCTATTTTAGAACTAAAATTTTCGTATTCTTTCATTAAAAAGTCACGAAGTTTTTTTGCATCACTCTTTGAATTATCTTCAATCCAAGTTATAAACTTGTCAAGACCAGGAGCTGCAATTTTCTCGTAAATCTCGTCAAACAAATCCACAAGTAGCTTCATCGTGTTCTCATAGTCATTCACTGAGTCTATCGAATCCATCTTGTTAGATATATTTACAAGCTTTTCTTGCCATTCTGGTTTTGAAAGTTCATCTTTCAGAGTTTTGACATATTGCTCACGCCCTTTCAGTTCAAGAGCCTTATCATATCGTGTTTTAACCTTTATCTTATCCATAACTATTCGAATTTTAAAAGATTATCTATCTGCGATTTCAACTCGGTATAATCATCTGCCATAGTTTTACATTCTTGACAAAGTGCAAGTACGGTATTCAATCTTCCGTTAATATCAGTACCAGGCTGTAATATCCTTGATGTGAAGTTGCAAAATGCAGTCACATAATCGGGTTTTAACTTATCTTCCTTTATGGGATTAAGCTTTACGTTAAGCACATTTTTTACTTCTTCCTTATATTTAAGAGTATCACGAGTCTTTATCCAACAATATTGATTGTTATATCCCTTGAAGTTGCTCCTTTCCGCTTCTGGTGATTTCATATTAATCAACTTGGCAGCAAGTTTATTCTCATAAATTGTGTTTATTTGACACTGATAATCATTGTGAATTTTCTGTTTCAAACTATTCAGTGAATCTTTAACAACTGTAGCTTGCTTTGAAAAGTCTTTTACGCAATCTACAATATTCAAAAGTCTTTTGCATACAGAAGTGACAATACAATAAACAGCCATACTCTCGGATTCTTCATCCAATACTCGCTGGCAAAGTATGAACAGGTTACTAATATTTGTTAGTTTTGGTAGATAACCATAAAATGGCTGCCCGTCATTATCGTGCAGAGGTTTTTGTGTATATAACAATCCCAACACTTCGTTGATACATGTTGCAAGAGATGCACGTAGGGCATTCAATTCTTCATACTTTGTCTTTAAATCTTTCTTCAACGACTCTTTTAATTGCGTCAAGTCCATCTTAGAGACATAGTTGGACAAGTAGATTAATTTCATGAGTATCTCTGCCTTTGGACAATTATACCTCATTTTGTCACTATAGCCACCAATCCAGTGATTATCGAAGGAGTCGTTCATGAAGTCAAACAATTCTTCCACATCCGAGGCAGATTCTTCTGTGAGCATAGTGTTGGTAAAAGCATAAAGATTCTTTATGAACTTGTCATTCGTGTCGTAACTCTCATAAATAGCTTTCAACTCTTCTGAATTCTGAAGAGCTGTTTTCAACTGATCAAAACGTAGGGATTGTGAGGAATCATCATCCTTTGGTGAGAAATATGCCCCCGCTTCTTGAAGTAGATCAGTAAGTGTTTTATTTGTTGCATTACCCTTCCCAGAGTTCTCCATTGCATAAAGTAGAGCCAAGCACTTACTGCGCTTATCAGTAACTTTACCATCAACCACCTTAGTAAAGTCACAAGGAATATTATCCTCATAATCTGAAACATCACAAATAGCCTTAGACAATGCTTCTTCATAGTCCTTTAAGGATTTGGACTTAATGGCTCTCAAAATAGCATTCTCGCCTTCACAGACTAATTTCTCGTAATGTTCGATAGTTCGCCTTATCTCTTTAGTTGACCAACTATTGTCCTTGATTCTTGATATAACTTCTTTAATTTCTATAGTAGTTCCATTCACAGAAATCAAGTCACCACAAAAGCAACCGGCTATTGCAATCTTCGCTATGGAGTCAATATAATCTTGAATCTGACGTCCAAAATTGAATTTATAATCTTCCAGTAGTTCAAATTCAATTTTCCTATATTTTGCTATTGGAAGTAAGCCCTCATTGTTTTTTGTTATGCGTTCTTTAAGGCTATCTAACTTCACATTTTCTTGCAGATAGACAATATGGAGTGTTTCCTTGGCTTTCTCATGCAAATCTTTTTGATAGCATTCAATGTAATTCTCAAGACAATTCAGATAATCATCCATCTGAGATTCTTCAAGAGCAGGTACGAACAGAATTTTTTGGTCTTCATAAGAATCGGTAAGTAAAATACTGTTATCAAATTCAACTTCTTCAAGTTTTTTATTAAGTTCCATGCCACGATACCTAAGTATAGGAGAACCTATTGGCTGCTCGAAAATCTCACGTAAAGCACGTAGTGAGAATTGCACAAAGACAGGCTCACCTTTACTTTTGTTTGCCTTAAAGCCATCAAATAAGTCACTGAGTTCAGGGAAGTCTTCTGATATCTGTTCGTGATCTCTTGAATGTTCCACATGTTTAATTAAGTCAAGTAGGAAGTCTCTAACCTCTTTTATGGCTGGAACTTCTCCATCTTCATATTGACTAACAAAGTCATAGGTTAGTTCCAGCAAAGGTATAAGGAATGAATCGGCCAAGGCTTCTTCCTCGTACTTGTAAGGGGTATTAAATGCTATATTACCATCCTTATCAGAACATGCTTCAAGGATATAGGAAAAATACTTATTTAAATGGGTATAATAGTTAATCTCCAAGAACTTACCTTCTGAATTCTTACACTTATCCAGATACAGGCATAAATCATCCTTCAAGGCAGCACATAAAACTCTTTCTACGTTAATAGTCTCATCTGAGCAGAAGAAGCATTTGGCATCATAATCGTTCTTAAAGGAGTCGATATACTCTTTCTCCATTGTTAGTTCGCGAGGCTCAAAATCAAGAAGTAAGTTCCTAATAATCGGGAATATATGGCTATCCAAAGTCTCAAAGAAAGCAGTTTTGAGATACGTCACCTCTTCACCTCCTTCATCTATAGGCTCATTAAAGATGCTCTGTGTTACAAATTCCGCAGACTTATAATCACTCAATATATCATACCTAACTCTATCCTGGAGTTTCTGTATATGACCAGGACGACAACGCGACATCCACCAGATAAAATTCACATATCCATTTTCACACCCTTCCATAAATTTTCTTTTGAGAAGAGCCGATGCAGGGAAGGGTATTTGAATGGTTTTAAGCCTTCGATTGGCTGCAGTTTCACTATCAGCATCATCTCCCTTTTCTTTTGCCACTTCGTATCCAGAAGCAGGGCCATTACCGATGATCAGTTGGAAAGGATGAGATTGTACAATTTGGTCAAATAATTCGCGAAGGATACCACCTCCCGACGAGGCCACGATTTTCTTTAACTCATAAAACTTTGACTCAAATTCATCAATAAGCAATACAGGAACATTCCCTGAAGAAAGAGCGTTGTTAATAACCTCCTTGTTAAAAACCACATTTTCAAAAGGATTTGCCTCCTCACCATCAAAACTTATCTCTACAGAGGTGAATCCCTTAAGATAATCGGACAATGATAATTCCACATTCTCGTCTCCACTTTGAAACTCTGGGAAAGCAAGATTATGTACTTCATCATAGTTCTCTATCTCCAGAATATCCATCTGCTCATCAATCATCTTCTTTATAATTAAACTTAGACGATGATTCTCGACTTTATGGGAATCTGAAGTCGCAGCCTCCTTTTTCACCTCCTCTACAACCTTTGCAAGAGGCATATAGAAAGCTGGCGTTCTTAGAATTTCCCAGCAATAATGAAAAAAATAATAGAGAGTGGTAGTCTTACCTATGCCAAAAGCACCCTGAAGCATGATAGGCTGGACATTGCCATTCTCACAACATCCTTCCCGCAAATCTTTTTCCACCGTTTCGCGCAGGCGCTTGTGCTCATTGCTTAAGTCAATCCATTTTGTCCTTTTAATAAGAGGAATATATGCCATAATTATTTTAATCTTATTGTTAATACTTCATTAATTAAAGGCGATTGTATCTTATACAACCCCTTTGGAAGGTCACTATACACTAAACGCTCGGAATTTGACACTCCTTTTATTTCTTGCCCATCCTTGGTAAGCACAATTTCAACTTTAGGTATTATTGTGAGAATATATACCCCCGTTCTTTTTCTTACCTCAATTGAGAATGGAAGATTGGAATCATTAATGCTTATACTGTCATTCTCTGTTAAATAGTTGTTCAAACGAGCAGCCTGTGCATATTCTTCATGATCAGACAAACTGATGAGTTTAGGATTCTTAACGTTTAAAATAGGCATATGAACTGTTTTTGCGACTTTCGAATAATGTAAGTCCACTGAAAACGCGAAATTAATATCTCGTTCTTTTTCATTTATATATGATGTGATAGACTGATTAAGGAAACGAGCATTTGATATTTCAATCTCGCGAAATTCTTTTTGCAATTTTGTCGGATTATCTTCTCTGCCATTTCGTAACACATTATAATCTCCAATATATTTGTCTAAAATTTCTGTAAGAACAGGCTGCTCGTTCCATGTTTCGACGACAAATGGAAAACCAATGATTGAAGAGTCAGTACAAATACAATCAGCCTCAGAAGACATTTCGACAAATGGTGATATAGGGCATACGCGCACAAAAGATGTATCTGAATCTAAATGGTCAGGTCCAAAAACTATCAGGACAATCATTTTATGTTTTGAATGTTGCATATTGCCTCCAAAATCTAAATAACTTGATTGGACTGTCCACAATTGATTCTCACTCATCTTAGGGAGGATAGTAAGACGAGGCTTTTCTGCATGTAAAGATACAAATAATTTGTTTATATGATTTACATCATCAACATTAACAGACAGCATTTCTTCTTGCAAGCCTGAATAAGAGTTTTCCCTCAGGAATTTGTTTATTATTTCCATTGATGCTTTGGTTTTGTCACACATATAATACTCTTATTTTGAGATTTCATCCAAACTCTTTGCCAAAAATTGTAAGAAAGAAACTCCGTCATCTTCATTTTCCGGTATATATGAAGAAAAAATCTTATTTTTAAAATCTTCAACTTTCTTATGAATAGTACTTTTGGGCATATTATAAATAGATGCCAAATCAGATAATGACACATGACCTGAAACTTGAAATATATATTTTAAATATATTTGAGCCTCGGATTTAGAAACTCCATTTATAATATCTTTCACCACATCATTATATATGTTTTCTTCTATGACCTCTTGTGGTTGCGTAATCAGTTCTGAGGCATCAGAAAAAGCGCTTTGATCAAGTAGCTGATATACTGCATTTGCCAATATATCTATGAGAACATAACCGTTTGCAGAAATTAAAATATCCTCAATAGCAAGTTTGACAATTGGTTTAAAGTGTTTTGTACTATCTGCTATAGGATAGTGAGCGATATATTTTATTGAATCTTCCAAATCTGTTATCCATTTATCTGTCGAAGATGAAGAATGGACAACGTATAATCTATCCAAATGTTTTGCTGTAGTATAATCCTCATCACATATTATCTTAACGAGTTCTTGGCATTTCTGAAAACTAATTCCAATTTTCTGCTGTTCTTCTTTTATGCGATTTGAAATAAATGACACAAACATCTGTGTGAAATAATAGCTTAAATAATCTATAGGAATTCTATTCACATATTTAAGTTTATTATTTAACATAACCCATTCAAAAAATAGTTGAGTCAATTCTTTTATATCATCCTCTGTCCACTCTGGATCTTTACTTCCAGAGACAACAATACTCTTTTGCCATTGATACCGTTTTACCATTGATGCAACAGAGCCAACGATGCTGGCATATCCTTTCTTGGTTAACTGGCCAGAAAGTAAATTTAAAATGTATTCTTCCTTAAACATTGACTCCTAAACTAAATTTAATTTGCAATTTCAATTCGTTCGTTTGTTTTTCAGAGAGACTTTCAATTCCGTTCCATCCACGCCTCAAATTGTGGAGATCTTTGGAATTATAAGTCATACGCAATTTTATAAGAAAATGCGTATATGGACATTCTGGATCTTCAGTGTCAATTTTAACCTTAAAGACATTTGTCCCTATATTGTACTCTTTAGATGTCCCAGGTATAATCCAACATTTTTTATTATTGTCATATACTCTTCCTATAACAGATGGATGGCAATCATCTTTTTCTTTATTGTGAGCAAAATGATTATTCCAAATTCCATTTGGAGCCACCCAAATAGAACCAATTGCCGGTGTGTATATGTCTCTAAGTATGCTTTTCCAATTACACATATATAAACAGTTTTAGTACTATCAATCTTTATTAACCAGTAAATCTCGTATATTTACATTCAACAAAGATGCTATTTGATCTAAAGTATGTAGATCGGGTTGAGACGTGTTAGTACACCACTTACTGACTGTTGAAGTATTTTTCCCCAACTGCTCCGCCAACCATTTGCTCGTCTTCTTTTTTTCTACGAGCAGGACCTTGAGTCTATTTAAATCCTTCATGTTAATAGTAATTGATTTGAACGCAAATTTAATGATTTAAAACCAAACTAAGGTTATTACATAGTGTTTTTTAATGTTTTTTATGTCAATCTTAATATTTTGTGCACACAAAGTCTTTATAGAAATGTGCGGAAGAATCAAAGAAACATATTTAAAACACCATTGGCGGTCTCTTCTTCTTTTGTATTCTTCCACCTTTTTCTCCCCTGCCATAACATCATCGGAACTCTGCCGAAGGTCTTGCTCGCAGCCTATGTCGGCCCGATGCAATACCTTACGAACACCTATGCTACGACCCACGAACGACCTTCCAACGACCTTTCTAAATATAGAACACGATATACTAACGTTAGCATAACACTTTAGCATATAGTACGATTCAAACTCTATCCTCGACATCAATGTCGGTATCAAAAACAATTTTATATGCCAAATATGAGTATGAATCCAATAATATCTCGTATCTTCACAGAATAATTTATAACTTCTTGGCAAAAAGATGAGACATGTCCCACGAATTGGGATAACCTCTTCTTAATTTTGTAGCCGTAAACTAAAAAAGAAGTATTATGGCATACAAATTCACAATTAAAGGAATCCGTAAGTTCAATGAAGAACGGGTTGTTGAGAAGTTCTTTGATACACTCAAAGAATATGAGGACATTGAGGATGTTAAAATCATAAGTCACAATCCTATTAATGACGAAACAGACTCGTACACTGTGATGATGTTGAATGTTTCCACACAAGGTGTTAACATAAAGCAGCTGGTAAGCAAAGATATTCTTGTGGAACTGCCGTGTTTGGCCTCACAAATGGATGTCAAGCTATGTTATGCCTATCTGAATGCTGTGAAGAAGGTTTACCGTGGAGCCAGAATCATAGACGAGGAAGAGAAGGGCGTTAAACTGACCGATGCAGAAGCCAAAGAGCAGTGGCATCTGCGCTGCAACAACATGAATGACATAATAAATAGAGGTGAAACAACTGTCATCGCTGGTGCTATAAGAGACTTCCACCTGAATCCAGCCAAGTACATTGGACGGGATGAACCAACAAATCGCATAGAGGATGCTTTTGCAGACTTCCTCAATATCCAGTGGGTCAATTTAGAGGCTACAAATATTATAGAAGAGAAGCGCCATATCACTGAAGACGAGGAACTGAGCACCATCCGTGTGGTTGATAATACAGAGGATGTGTTTATCGGTGCATGCCAATATATAGGAATGATGAAGGGTAACACCTGCAAGATGGTGAAGTTTGATGACTTCTGTAAACTGATGGAAGGACAAGAGGCATTTCAACTGTTAGATGTAGCCCAGGCTCTGCTTGACAAGATGGACAATAAGCAATGGACAGGACTATATGACAAAGCCGTGGGTATAGTCAAGGAAAACTTTAGAAAGACCTTCGTTATGCGTTGGAACACCGATATCAGCAATTACAAGTTGTCTGAGTTTGAAGATGCTATGGAGGAGTTCTTCGACGAGGAATTCTACTATGACTGGAGTATCTGGGATTATCAGAAAGCCCATATCGGTGACAGATTCTACATGATCCGTACTGGCGAAGGAAAGAATGGTGTGGTGATGCATGGCACCCTCATAAGTTCCCCCTACCCTGATGAAGACTGGAGCGGAAAAGGACGCAAAGTGTATTACATCAGAATGAGTCTCACGAACATGATTCATCCTGAGCGGACTTCTCTGCTGCTGACCACCGATGATTTGACAAAAGCCATTCCTGACTTCAACTGGAAGGAAGGTCATTCCGGTGAAATACTCAATGAAACCCAGTCCGCAAAGCTGGAGGATGTGTGGGCAGACTATATCGAGCGAACACATGCGACCTCTTCAGAAGAAGTCGTAGAAGGCAACTTCAATGACTTCTACAAAGAGAAAGGATGGAAGAA
>JAEEGL015393957.1_pt1 | contig 14041 bp, 10 predicted proteins | sample 9134231 | NCBI WGS metagenome assembly JAEEGL01 (sample SAMN16246548, study PRJNA631951) | gut metagenome | biome: gut microbiome; feature: rumen; material: fiber-attached | host: Bos | place: Iran: Karaj | collected 2018-10
GAACTTGATGCCAAGTTTGTAAAGGAAGCTACGGAAGCCGGATTTGTCAATCTTAAGGGCCACAGAACGGTTGGCGGTATGAGAGCGAGCATCTACAACGCTATGCCTATTGAGGGCGTAGAGAAGCTTGTTGAGTTCATGAAGAAGTTTGAAAAAGAGAATTCTTGATAATTAAGGAGAGATGAATATGTTTAAGTACCATTGCCTCAATCCCATTTCAAGCGTGGGTCTTGAGAAATTTGATGATAACTATGTTAAGACGGATGATGTTAATGAAGCAGAGGGCATACTTGTAAGAAGCGCTTCAATGCATGATATGGATCTTCCGGATAAGCTTTTGTGTGTTGCAAGAGCAGGCGCAGGCGTTAATAACATTCCGCTTGATAAGTGTGCAGATAAGGGTATCGTGGTATTCAATACACCCGGTGCCAATGCAAACGGAGTTAAGGAACTTGTATTTGCCGGAATGCTCCTTGCTGCAAGAGATGTATCAGGCGGTATAGAGTGGGTTAAGAACAACGCCGATAATGCAGATATCGCCAAGGTTGCAGAGAAGGAGAAGAAAAACTTCGCAGGAACTGAGATAAGCGGTAAAAAGCTTGGTATCATCGGTCTTGGCGCTATCGGTATAAGGGTTGCCAATGCAGCCACTCATATGGGCATGGAAGTATTGGGATACGATCCTTATATCTCAGTTGATGCAGCATGGAGCCTTTCACGTGAGATCAAGCATGTTCGTGATCTTGATGAGATATTTACACAGTGTGATTATATAACGATCCATGTGCCGCTTTTGGACAGCACCAAGAATACCATCAATGAGGAAGCAATCTCTAAGATGAAGGACGGTGTGATCATCCTTAACTTCGCAAGAGATCTTCTGTGTGATGAGCAGGCTATTCTTAAGGGTATCGAGTCAGGCAAGATCCGTAAGTATGTATCCGACTTCCCGAACAGCGTAACTGCAGGCAAGAAGGGATGTATCGTGACACCTCACCTTGGAGCATCTACCGAGGAGTCAGAAGATAACTGTGCAAAGATGGCAGTCAAGGAACTCAGAGATTATCTTGAGAACGGCAATATCAAGAACTCTGTTAACTTCCCGAACTGTGACATGGGTATCTGCGAGCAGGCAGGACGTATCGCAGTGTTCCACAAGAATATCGCCAATATGATCGCAAGTTTCACTTCAGTATTCGGTGAGATGGGTATCAATATCTCTGATATGACCAATAAGTCAAAGGGTGACTATGCATATACAATGCTCGATATTCAGACACCTTCAAGCGATGAGATCGTTAAGAAACTTGAGGCGATCGACGGAGTTATCCGCGTAAGAGTCGTTAAGTGATGAATTGAATTATAGACAGTAAATTATATGTGGCATGTAAATTATTTTTACATGCCACTTTCATATTTTTTGTCTATTACTGATTTATATGGAAAAAAATGAGTATTAGGCGTATTATATCGCTGTAGACAAATCGATCGGAGGCAGATTATGACTAAAGAAGACAGAGAGATGCTTAATAGGATAATGGAATATGCGGATAAAGTGATGCCGGATGTTGACCCCGAGAAAGTCAGGGTATCCGAGCAGATTGAGAAGCTAAGGCCCATTCTGCAGGAACTGGCCATGGAAAAAGGAATGCCGGTCGAAGACATATTCATCAAATATATGGACCTCGCCACAGAGAACGCTCTTGAATATGAACAAAAGATGAAGGACGACTTCGGCGATATAATGTCCACTGTATAGTCATCTATGGAAAACTGGTTTTAGGACCCGTTTTTCTTTATATGCGCTCTTTTTTTGACGCATATGTCGGGGTATGGTATCATAGGGAGAAAAGAAAAATGGGCAAGATAAGGCTTACTATGGAGGATTATTGTGAATACGGAAGTTGAAAAGAAGGTTATGTTGTCGGGGATACAGCCAAGCGGTGATCTGCACCTGGGTAATTATCTGGGTGCGATCAAGAACTGGGCCGACAGAGTGAATGAATATGAGTGCTATTACTTTATGGCTGATCTGCATACTATTACAGTGAGGCAGGATCCCAAGGAACTCAGAAGACGTTCCATAGAGATGCTTGCGCTTTATATTGCATGCGGACTTGATCCTGAGAAGAATACACTCTTTTTACAGTCTCATGTTCCGGCTCATGCACAGCTTGGATGGGTACTTGACTGCTATACCATGTTTGGTGAACTGTCCCGTATGACACAGTTTAAGGATAAGTCCGAGAAGCATAAGGATAATATAAATGCAGGTCTTTTTACATATCCGTCCCTTATGGCTGCAGATATATTGCTGTATCAGCCTCATTACGTTCCGGTCGGTGAGGATCAGAAACAGCATGTGGAGCTTACGAGGGATCTGGCCATCAGATTCAATAATATATATGGTGATGTATTCAGGGTTCCCGAGCCGTACATAAGTAAAGTCGGAGCACGTATATACGGCCTTACGACACCCGGATCGAAGATGAGTAAGTCAGATCCTAACGGCTGCGTATTCCTTATGGACGAACCGGATGTGATCATGAAGAAGTTCAAGCGCGCAGTGACCGATTCCGATACCGAGAACTGTGTGAGGTTTGATAAGGAGAATAAGCCCGGTGTGGCCAACCTTATGAATATATACTCGACTATCACGGGTAAGAGTTATGATGAGATCGAACGCGAATTTGCAGGACAGGGATATGGCGTATTTAAGCCTGCTGTCGGCGAAGCCGTAGTGGATACCCTTACACCGATAAGAGAAGAGGCTAAGCGCCTTATCGCAGATAAGTCATACCTTGAGAACGTATACAGACAGGGCGCAGAGAAGGCATCATATATTGCCAATAAGACACTTCGCAAGGTATATAAAAAAGTCGGATTCTATCAGATATAATTGAGGTTTCATTTTTTGGCCGACTTACGATAAAGGAGAATAACATGGCAACAGTAAGACCGTTTAAAGCATTCATGCCGGCGCTTGGGCATGAAGATAAGATAGCAGCACTTCCTTATGATGTGTACAACAGGAAAGAGGCTGTGGAAGCAGTGAAGGATAATCCCGAGTCATTCTTAAGGATCGACAGGGCTGAGACCAACTTCCCCGATGATGTGGATACATATGATGACAGAGTATATGATAAGGCGGATGAACTGATAAAAGAATTCATAGCCAAAGGCTTGTTCGTCGAATCGGTTAAGCCCTGCTACTATGTATATGAACTTATAATGGACGGCAGGAGCCAGACGGGATTTGTCGGCTGTGCATCCGTTGCGGAATATCAAAACGGTATCATCAAAAAGCATGAGAATACTCTTGCTGCAAAAGAAGCGGACAGGATCAATCATATAGACAGGACTAATATGCAGACAGGCCCGATCTTTTTGGCGTTTAAGAGCGACAATGAGGTGGATGCTTACCTTGCGGATGTTAAGACTCGTAAGCCATATTATGATTTTGTAAGTGACGATGGCATAGGTCATCGTGTGTGGATCATAGATTCTGCGGAGGAGATAAGTAGTATTGCGACCTTTTTTGAAAAGATGGATGCACTTTATATAGCAGACGGGCACCACAGATGTGCTTCCGCATGCAGAGTGGGAAGTGAGAGACATACGGAAGGAAAGGATAAAGAGTCTGATTACTTCTTAAGCGTACTCTTCCCCGACAGTTGTCTTAAGATCATGGATTATAACCGTGTTATCAAGGATCTTAACGGTTTAAGCGCTGATGAGTTCCTGGGCAAACTTGGAGAATTCTTTGATATAGAGAACAGCGATGGCGCAGTAAGACCTGATAGTAAGGGACAGTGCGGAATGCTCATAGATGATAAATGGTATAAGCTTACATTTAAGAGTGAGTATCTGAATGATGATCCGGTAGACGGACTGGATGTGTCGCTTTTGCAGAAATACGTGCTGGACGGTATCCTTGGGATCAAAGACCCCAAGACGGATAAGAGGATAGATTTTGTAGGCGGTATCAGAGGACTTAAGGAACTTGAGCGCAGATGCAGCACAGACTGTGTACTTGCTTTTGCGATGTATCCGACTGATATAAGTGAACTTATGGCAGTTGCTGATGCGGGCCGACTTATGCCTCCTAAGAGTACATGGTTTGAGCCGAAGTTAAGAAGCGGACTGTTTTTGCATTATATCGGAGATTGATGATTACAGACAGATTAAGAGGGTGGTGTATATGAAGGATAAGTTATACAAGATGATGAACTGGCCTGAGATCGAGGCTATAGTATATGGTGAAGAGGGCATGCCTCAGACTATACTCGGAAGGCATAATGTATCTTCATATACGCTTTTTCAGACCTTTCAGCCCAATGCCAAGTCTGTAGTGTTAATACTTGACGAAGAAAAGAATACGGATAAGAGCAAAGAATATACAATGGAACTTGCCGATGAGGCGGGATTCTATGCCATAGCCATACTTGGTAAGGTTAAAAGTAATTATCATTACGTTGTGACTGATCTGAAAGGAAAGAGACATATAGTCATCGATCCTTATGATAAGGACATATACAGCAATATCATTCAGATCGACAATGTACTTGCGGATGGATTTGCCGATGGCGGTATGTATGGAGCATACAGACTGTTTGGAAGTCATGTGACTACCATAAACGGGCATAAGGGCGTGCTGTTTCGTGTATGGGCTCCCAATGCCATAAGGGTATCGGTCGTAGGTGAGTTTAATGAGTGGAACGGTAAGAGCCATCCGATGATCAAGAACGAAGAAGACGGAATCTTTTCTTTGTTTATTCCGGGGCTTGAAGCCGGTGTCACATATGACTATGAACTCCATGTAAAGGGCGGCAGGATATTTGTTAAAAGAGATCCTTATGCCAGAGCTTTTGCCGGAGGCAGATCGGTTGTAGAAGGCGATAAGAAATACAAATGGACCGACTCCGACTTCCATGGTGTTAAGGCGCTTCCCACAGATTGTAAGAAGACACCGTTGTGCATATATGAATTTGATCTTAAGGATGTGATCGGTAAAAATGGTAAGATAAGCGACACATCGGCAGACAGACTGATAGAAGAACTAATAACGGTCGGTTATTCATATGTTCAGTGTACGATATCCGGTGATACCATGTATGGAATATATATGGACATTCCCGAATCGGATGTTAAGAAGTTCATAGCCAAGCTGCACAAGGCAGGAATCGGTATCATTGCCGTATGGAATCCTTCTTCATATTCTGAAGGAGAGAATGGCCTTGATCTTTTTGACGGTACATATCTGTATGGCCACATGGATGAACGTAAGAGATATAATGCTGCAAACGGCGGCTTATATTATAACTATGCAAGACCTGAGGTGAGAGCATACCTTATGTCTGCTGCCAGATACCTGATAGATGAATTTCATGTTGATGGATTGCATATAGACGGTTTATCGTCGATGCTCTATCATGACTTCGGCAAGTATGACGGTGAGTGGGAAGCGAATATCTATGGAGGACATGAGAATCTGGAGGCTATCGAATTTATAAAGGCCGTAAATGTCATGATCCATAAGTATTTCCCGCATATCATCACAACGACCAAGGAAGTGTCAGCATTCCCGAAGGTTACTTCTTCTGTGGAGGATGATGGCTTGGGCTTTGATCTGGTATGGAATAACGGATTTATGGAGGATTTTATATCGTTTATCAAGTCCGATCCTGCAGAAAGAGACATGCATAAGCTCACTGACAATATGTCTTATGCTTATGCTGAGAATTATATCTTAACCATATCCGGCGAGGATGTATTGTCCGCTGTTGAGTATGATCACTTAAGGGTGGAAAACGGCGCGACGATATTTGATTTTATCCCTGTTCCGGATGAGAGAAAGCCGGAGGTTAAAAGAGCTGCTCTTGCTTATATCTGGGCACATCCCGGTAAAAAGCTCATATGCAAAGGACAGGGTGATGATGAACAGCTGTCCGTACTTAATAAGCTTTATAAGGAATTAAGTGCTTTGTACAGTCTTGATACCAATCCTTACGGATTTGAATGGATCAATGCCATTGACAGAGGGGATGGAGTCTTAAGCTTTATCAGAAAAGATGAATATCTTAATCATTCTGTTTTTGTGGTATGCAACTTCTCTGAAAATGAATATGCGACTTACAAATTCGGTATGCCGTATGAAGGTAAGTATAAGATGATCTTCACATCCGATGATAAGAAGTTTGGAGGCAACAGTTCGGTCAATACCCGCATTAAAGAGACCAAGGAAGAGTTCTATGACGGCAGACCCAATTCTCTTACACTTAAGATAGCGCCGATGTCGGTGAGTTATTACAGTTATACTCCGTATACCGAGCAGGAACTGCTTAAGATCGCTGAAGAGAAGGTGTTAAGATTTAAGGAAAAGCTTGAAAAAGAAGCCAAAGAAAAGGCTAAAGAACTCAAGGGTAAGTCTGCGAAGAGCTGAATCGATAAAAGTAAAATTTGACTTGTTAAATGATCTGAATTGGATTATAATAAGCCACGTGGCTGTCTCATCGCCTGAATCGTGAGACAGACCATTTGCCGATGTAGCTCAGTCGGTAGAGCACTTCACTCGTAATGAAGGGGTCATGAGTTCGAGTCTCACCATCGGCTTACATATAGGTTAACGTAACTCGGAAATATGCGATATTTCCGAGTTTTTTCTTGTATGAGATATTCTTATGTGATATTATCAAATCTAGATTATATTTGCGAAGAAACTATGGAGGTGTGCCGTGGCTGATTTATGGGGCGGCAGATTCACAAAAAAGACGGACGACGAAGTCTTTGCTTTTAATGAATCGTTTTCTTTTGATCACAGACTGATATTTAAGGATATTGAGGGAAGTATTGCTCATGTGCACATGCTTTCGTCTCAAGGGATCATTTCAGGATCCGAGGGCGAACAGATCGTAGAAGGACTTAAGGGTATTGAGAGTGATGTTAAGTCCGGAGCTCTTATATTTTCACCTGACTATGAGGATGTACACAGTTTTATTGAGGCCAATCTGATATCCCGTATTGGTGATGCGGGCAAGAAGATGCATACAGGCAGAAGCCGTAATGATCAGGTTGCTCTTGATATGAGGCTGTATGTCCGTGATGAGATAAGTAAGACAGATGATCTTATAAAGCATCTGCAGCAGACTCTGCTTAAGATAATGGAGGATAATCTGCAGACTTATATGCCGGGATTTACACATCTGCAGAAGGCTCAGCCTGTTACGGTCGCGCATCATATTGGTGCGTATATGGAGATGTTTGTAAGAGACAGAGCGAGACTGTCCAATATATATAAGCTTATGAACCAGTGTCCGTTGGGAAGCGGAGCGTTGGCAGGGACCACATATGCCCTTGACAGGGAGGCGGTGGCGGCAGAACTTGGTTTTGACTGTGCGACTCTTAATTCGATGGATTCCGTATCGGACAGGGATTATGTGATCGAATTTTTGTCAGCATTATGTACCATAATGATGCACTTAAGCAGATTTTGCGAAGAGATAATAATATGGAACAGTAATGAGTACAGATTCGTGGAACTGGACGATGCATATTCGACCGGAAGCAGTATCATGCCTCAGAAGAAGAATCCGGATATAGCGGAACTCGTACGAGGCAAGACCGGCAGAGTATACGGAGCCTTGATGAGCATTCTTACGACAATGAAGGGTATTCCGCTTGCATACAATAAGGATATGCAGGAGGATAAGGAAATGACCTTTGACGCGATAGATACCGTTAAGGACTGTATCCATATGTTTGACGGCATGATGTCTACCATAACATTTAACAAGGAACAGATGGCTGTCAGTGCCATGAAGGGCTTTACCAATGCTACTGATGCTGCGGACTATCTCGTTAAAAAGGGAATGCCTTTCAGGGATGCTCACGGTGTGATAGGACGTTTGGTTCTTTATTGTATCGACAAGGATAAGGCTATAGAAGACTGTTCGCTTAACGAACTCAAGAGTATCAGCGAAGTATTTGACAATGATATATATGAAGCCATCAGTCTTAAGACCTGTGTGGAGAATCGAACTACCAAGGGCGGTCCTGCCCCAGACAATATGAAGAAAGTTATAGAGCATTACAAAGAATATTTAAGATAAAAGTGGAGGAGATTATGGAAAAATTAAAAGTAGGAATACTCGGTGCAACGGGAATGGTTGGTCAGAGATTTATCTCTCTGTTAGAGAATCATCCATGGTTTGAGGTAACGACCGTGGCTGCGAGTGCAAGAAGTGCAGGCAAGACGTATGAGGATGCTGTAGGTGATCGTTGGAAGATGGATACACCTATGCCAGAGGCAGTTAAAAAGCTTGTTGTTATGAACGTATCAGACGTTGCAGCTGTAGCGGGCGAAGTTGATTTCGTATTCTCTGCGGTTGACATGACCAAGGAAGAGATAAGAGCCATTGAGGAGGAGTACGCTAAGACTGAGACTCCTGTAGTATCCAACAACAGTGCTCACAGATGGACTCCCGATGTGCCCATGGTAGTGCCGGAGATCAATCCCGGCCATATGGATGTTATACAGTTCCAGAAAAAGAGACTTGGAACAAACAGAGGGTTTATAGCGGTTAAGCCTAACTGTTCGGTTCAGAGTTATGTTCCTGCTCTTACGGCATGGATGGAGTATAAGCCTACCCAGGTAGTGGCTACAACATATCAGGCAATATCTGGAGCGGGTAAGACATTTAAGGATTGGCCCGAGATGGTAGGCAATGTCATTCCTTATATCGGCGGTGAAGAAGAGAAATCCGAGATGGAGCCCTTACGTATATGGGGCAGCATTGTTGACGGTAAGATAGAGCCCGCCAAGTCACCTGTTATCACATGCCAGTGCATACGTGTGCCTGTTCTTAACGGACATACGGCTGCGGTTTTTGTGAATTTTGAAAAGAAGCCTTCAAAGGAAGAACTCATAGAAAAGTTGCTCGCGTATAAGGGAGTTCCTCAGGAACTTAACCTTCCGAGTGCGCCGAAGCAGTTCATACAGTATCTTACCGAGGATAACAGACCTCAGGTAACTTTGGATGTTGACTATGAGAGAGGCATGGGTATCAGTATCGGCAGACTGCGTGAAGATAAGATCTACGATTATAAGTTCGTCGGTCTGTCTCACAATACAGTAAGGGGCGCTGCCGGCGGTGCAGTATTGTGTGCTGAACTTCTCAAGGCGCAGGGGTATATCAACAAGAAGTAGTAAGGGAGAGTAGTATAATGCTTATCGGCAGAGATGCAGAGATCAATGTATTAAGCGAGTACAAGCGACGCGCAGGCAATCAGGTCATGATCATGTACGGCCTTAACGGTGTGGGTAAAAGCTCGCTTGTGAGGGAATTCTTAAGTGACAACGACCACAGCCTTGTATTTGACTGTAAGCAGGTCTTTGAAAGGGAACAGCTCTATCAGTGGAGCAATATAGATGACCTTGGACTTGATCTGCCGGAATATCCGGAGTATATCGATCTGTTTAATGCCATATCGGAACATTTTGCAAACAGCAACGAGAAGAATGTGGTCGTATTTGATGAGTTCCAGTATCTGCTCAAATATTCCAATGATTTCTCTAACAGTCTGTTTGATTTTTTGACGCAGGCCGATAAGCAATATTTCTTTATTCTTATAAGTTCATCCATTGAGTGGGTGGAGAATTCCATGGTGTCCAAGATCGGTGCAAGAGCAAGGGGGATTTCGGGATTCTTCAAGGTTAAAGAACTGTCTTTTGCGGATTTCAGGACATATTTTACAAAATTTAAATATGATGAGTGCGTGACGGGATATGCTATATTGGGCGGTATTCCGAAACTGTGGAAGTATTTTGACAATACCAAGGGATTTAAGGACAATATCCTTCATAATATTCTTGATGTCAATGCTCCGCTTTTAACTTACGGCGAAGATTTTGTTGCAAGCGAATTAAGGGAGACAAGCGTATATAATACGATATTGTGGGCTCTTGCCAACGGCAAGAAGAAACTTAATGACCTCTATGCGCATACTCAGTTCTCAAGGGCCAAGATATCGGTATATATCAAGAACCTTATGGAACTTGGATTTGTAAGCAAAGAGTTTTCGGTAGATACCGAGGGACGTGAGAATACACAGAAGGGTGTATATGATATATGCTGCAATTTTGTAAGTTTTTCATATCAGTTCCTTTTCCCTTACAGGAATGAACTCCAGTACAAGGATGCAACACAGTACTATAACGAGCATATAAGGTCTGAGCTTAAGAAATATACTGCTAAATACTTCCCGGCAATATGCAAGGAATATCTTGATACGCAGAACAGCCTAAGCAACCTTCCAATCAAATACGACCGCATGGGATCGTGGCTCGGAAAAGCGGGGACAATTGACTTTGTCTGCAGGGATCCCGGTGATCATATTCTTATAGCGCTTTGCAACTGGGAAAAGCCCATGATGCGTTTTGATGATTATGAATGGCTGATGTACTGCGCAAAGCAGGCCAAGATCACTCCCGATTATGTATATCTGTTCTCGGCCGGTGGATTTGATGACGGTCTGCATTTTGCCGTAAGCAGCAAGAAGAACATTAAACTTATTACTTTGGATGAGCTGTAAGTGGGCAAGAGACTTATTATAACGGAAAAACCCAGTGTAGCCAGGGAATTTGCCAAGGCGCTGGGCGAAAATATGAAAAACCATGACGGTTACATGGAATCGGATGGTTATATCATCACATGGTGTGTCGGACATCTTGTGACCATGTGTTATCCCGATGCATACGATCCTGCACTTAAAAAGTGGTCGTTGGATACAATACCTTTTATTCCCGATGATTATCGCTATGAGATAATAGACAATGTCAAAAAGCAGTTTGAGATCATAAAAAAACTCTTCCACAGAGAAGACGTGGATGTGATCTATAATGCAGGCGACTCCGGAAGAGAGGGAGAGTATATCCAGCGCCTTGTAAGACAGGAAGCCGGATACAGAGACGGAATAATATGGAAGCGTGTGTGGATCGATTCCCAAACTGAAGATGAGATAAGGCGCGGTATAAGTCAGGCCAAGGACATGGCTGAATATGACGATCTGTCGGATTCGGCGTATTTAAGAGCCCAGGAAGATTACCTGATGGGTATTAATTTTTCCAGAGTACTGGCGCTTAAATATCAGTATTATATCAAAGATTTTCTTAACAATCCGAAGCTTATCATATCGGTAGGACGAGTCATGACCTGTGTTCAGGGGATGGTCGTCAAAAGAGAACGTGAGATCAGGAATTTTGTAAAGACTCCTTTTTACAAGATACAGTGTGTTTTTAAAAGCGGAGACATATCATATCTCGGTGAATGGAAACTTACGGATGAAAGCGCGTATACAGGACATGCGCATCTGTACAAGAACAACGGATTTACGGATATAGAGACCGCAAAAGGTTTTGCAGCTTCGCTTGCAAGTACGGATAAAGCATTGGTATCCGGTATAGAAAAAAAGAAGTCGACTAAGAATCCACCGCTTTTATATAATCTGGCAGAACTTCAGAACGATTGCTCAAAGCTTTTTAAGATCAGTCCCGATGAGACGCTTAAGATAGCTCAGGAACTGTATGAAAAGAAGATGACAACTTACCCGAGAACCGATGCCAGGGTACTTTCAAGCGCTGTAGCGGGTGAGATAATAAAGAATTTAAACGGGCTGAAAAACATCGGCGCAATGAAGCCTTATGTGGAACATATCATTGAGACTAAGGCTTATGAGAAACTTAAAAAATCCAGATATGTGGACGATAAGCAGATAACAGATCACTATGCGATCATACCGACCGGACAGGGACTTTCTGCATTTGCGGGTCTTTCTCCCAATGCAAAAAAAGTATATGAAGTTATCGTAAGACGTTTTCTTGCCATTTTTTATCCGGGGGCAGTATATCAGAAGCTGACCATCAATACAAAGATAGGTGATGAGAGTTTCTTCTCCAACTATAAGACTTTGTTAAGTGAGGGTTATCTTGTTGTGATGAATTATTCTTTTTCAGGCGGGAAGAATTCGGAAAGTGAGAATCCAAAGTCCGATAAAGCCGGAGAAGAAGAACTTGAACAGGATGCAGACAAGAATCTTGAAGAGTTTTTGAATACGCTTAAAAAAGGCACAGAAGTAACTCCGGATAAGATCGATATCAAAGAGGGGGAGACAACACCGCCCAAAAGATACAATTCCGGAAGTATCATTCTTGCAATGGAGAATGCCGGGCAACTCATAGAGGATGAGGAGCTGCGAGCCCAGATCAAAGGAAGCGGTATCGGGACTTCAGCTACAAGGGCCGAGATACTAAAAAAACTTTTTGACAGAGGCTACTTAAACCTTGAGAAAAAGACGCAGGTTATAACGCCGACACTTTTGGGCGAGATCATTTATGAAGTGGTAGACCTTTCTTTAAAGCCACTTTTGGATCCCAAGCTTACTGCCAGTTGGGAGAAGGGTCTTACCGGAGTAGCCAACGGCGAGATAAAAAAGGATGAATATACTTTAAAACTTAATGACTATGTGACAAGACGCACCAATCAGGTAAAGACCGTAAGGGTGGATCGTGGTGCGATTCTTAAGACTTTTGAGAATGTGAGAGGATATTATAAATGAACGGAGTTAAGATAGAAGATCTCTACAGCCTTGATAATACAATAGCGAGCGAGGTCTTTGAAGGACTTACCTATCCATGGGAGGTACTGCCTAAGATCAAGAATTTCATATGCGAGCTCGGAGCGACACTTGATCCGGACAAATTCGACAGACGCGGCGAAGATATTTGGATCGCCAAGAGTGCGAAGGTATTTGATTCTGCTTATATAAGCGGACCGTGTATAATTGATGAGGATGCCGAAGTAAGGCATTGCGCTTTTATCAGAGGAAGTGCTATAGTTGGTAAGGGATGTGTTGTAGGTAACAGTACCGAACTTAAGAATGTTATCCTGTTTGACAGGGTACAGGTTCCACATTACAATTATGTAGGTGACAGCATATTGGGATACAAGGCTCATATGGGAGCCGGTTCCATTACTTCGAATGTCAAGAGCGACAAGACATTGGTAGTGATCAAAAGTGAATCCGATCGTATCGAGACCGGAATCAAAAAAGTCGGTGCCATGTTGGGCGATAATGTTGAAGTAGGATGTAACAGTGTACTTAATCCGGGTACTGTAGTCGGTAAGGGGACCAATATTTATCCTGTAAGCTGTGTAAGAGGATATATACCGGCCGGATGTATATATAAGGCTGACGGTAGTATAGTAGAAAAGGAATAGCATGAATTCCATTACTTTCAATAAGATCAAAGAAGAAGAACCTATAGAGATATTCATTAACAGTGAGATAGATGATGTCCTTCACGGGATGCTGGTGATCAATCTCGACGATTACGCAATTATACGCGATAAGATCGGAAGAGAAGAGATGGAGAAGGTCCTTAAGAAGATAGAGGCTAACTTTAATCTTCTTTTCAGGGGAAGCGACATCATAGTCAAGCTTAAGGGCGATGAATTCATAGTTCTTACCAAGAATATCAAGGAACTTAATAATGTTGAGTTTTTGGCCTCCAAGATCCTTCATTCGGTATCAAGTGTCGATATTGGGGAAGGCGTCAGGATGACCTGTAGCATAGGAATATCGATCTATCCTTTCCACGGTGTGACATATGATGAACTTAAGAGTGTCGCATACAGAGCACTTTTCAGAGCAAAGGATAACGGTAAGAATTGTTACAGATTATATGATGCTGCGCTTATAAAGCTTCTGTATCATGATTATATGTACGATAAGACATCGTACGATAAGTATAAGGGCAAGGATCTGTATACCATAGTCAATAATAAGGGCCTTTTGGAAGCATGTTCCAATATGCTTAAGGATGATAAGGATGCGATGAGCGCCATGAATTCCATCCTTGAGTTAGGCTGCCTTTATCTTGGCTTTTCAAGAGTATATTATTATGCTCCTTCGGGTGTAAGAGCCGATGTCAGAAAGAAGTTAACGTATGCCAATCCCGGCTTTGAATATACTGCCGAGAGTGATA
>JAEEGL015657832.1_pt1 | contig 14041 bp, 9 predicted proteins | sample 9134231 | NCBI WGS metagenome assembly JAEEGL01 (sample SAMN16246548, study PRJNA631951) | gut metagenome | biome: gut microbiome; feature: rumen; material: fiber-attached | host: Bos | place: Iran: Karaj | collected 2018-10
GCTGATGCACGGTCTGAAGGTTGCCGGCGTCGATCTCAACCGCAAGATGCTGGCCGAGATCGCCGTTGCCGACAAGGACGCGTTCGCCGCGATCTGCGAGACCGCGAAGTCCGCGCTTTGATCGGGACCAATTCGAACACACCGGGGTGTTGCAGCACAGTGACACCCCGTGTTTTAATCATAATCTGCAATAAGGTTTGACAATGGAACCGGAACGATTCATCCTTGAGACCGGCGCGGAGCGGATCTCCTCGCGGACCAATCCGAAAACCTCCGCGTATGCGAAGCTGGCGGAAAAGAAATACCGCGATGAATCCGGACTGTTGCTGGCGGAAGGCCTCAAGCTGACGCGGGAAGCGCTCCGGTCGGATTTCCGGATCCGGGAGATCCTTCTGTCCGAAACCGCCGTGAAGCAGAATCCGGAGGCGGTCTCGGCGGCGTCGGAAGCCGCGTCGGACGGGATCCCCGTCACCGTGTTTTCGGACCCCGCCTTTGAGAAGATCTCGACGGAGAAGGCGCCGCAGGGGATCATAGCCGTGATGCGGATGCCGCGGATCCGGGAAGAAGCGGAATTCTCCGCCTGGCAGGAGGGCCGCCGGCTCATCATGCTGGACGAGATCCGCGATCCCGGAAACCTCGGCACGATCCTGCGCTCCGCGGAAGCGCTCGGCATGGAAGGCGCGGTCCTCTCCCGTTCGGCGGACCCGTATCAGCCGAAAGCGGTCCGCGCCGCCATGGGAACGCTTTTCCGGCTTCCGCTGTGGCTGACGGACGATCCGGCGGGATGCGCGGAAACGCTGAAAAGAGCGGGCAGAAGGGTCCTCGCCGCGGCGCTGGGGGAGCAGTCCCTCACGCTCGGCATGTACGAGCCGCTCCGGACGGACTGTCCCGTGATCGGAAACGAGGGCCACGGCCTGCCGGAAGAACTTCTGAAAGCGGCGACCGCGTGCGTGCGGATCCCGATGGCAGGCGGACCGGAAAGCCTGAACGCAGCCGCGGCGGCAGCCTGCATCCTGTGGGAATACTATCGGATTTTTCATTGAATACGGGGAAGGAGAGGCGGAATGGAAGACAGAATATACTGGATCTGGCTGTCGGAAGCGCTCGGACAGGGCAGCCCGTGGGCTCCGCTGCTCGTCCGCAGATACGGCGGCGCGAAAGCGGTCTATGAAGGCGCAGCCGACGCGATGGAAGCGGACGACGAAGTAAAGGACGAAACCCTTTCTATGATCCGTGAGAAACTGCAGAACCGTTCGCTTGAGAGGGCGGAGGAGATCGCGGCGCGCTGCGACAACCGCGGGATCCGGATCCTGACCTGCGATGGGGAGGATTTTCCGGCTCCTTTGAAGTCCCTGCGCGACATGCCCCTGGTCCTGTATGTCCTCGGAGCGATCCCGCGCCTGTCCGACCGTCTCACCGTCGCCGTCGTCGGGACGAGAAAGATGACGGACTACGGGAGGCGCGTGGCGTATTCCCTCGGAGCGGGCCTGACCTTCGGCGGCGCGGCCGTCGTAAGCGGCATGGCGCTCGGATCGGACAGCATGGCCCTGGTCGGCGCGCTCGACGCGGGCGGCTCCGTGATCGCCGTTCTCGGCTCGGGCGTCGATATCGTGTATCCCGCGGAACACAGGGATATCTATCAGAGGATTTTGGAGTCCGGCGCCGTCGTGTCCGAATATCCCCCGGGATCTCCGCCGGTCGGGAGTCATTTCCCGGTGCGCAACCGCATCATGAGCGGACTGTCCGACGCGACGGTGGTCGTCGAAGCCGGGCGGGGAAGCGGCGCGCTGATCACGGCGAAATCCGCCGTCTCGCAGGGAAGAAAGCTCTTCGCCGTTCCGGGACGGGTCGGCGACGAGAGCGCGGAGGGGACGAACGATCTCATCCGGGAAGGCGCGCTGCCCGTGATCCGGCCGGAAGACGTGCTGGCGGAGTTCGAGTTCATCTACAAGACCGTGAATCTTCCGCTGGCGCATTCGAAGATGCGCGATCTGGATTTCGAGCGGCTGTCCGTGGAAGCCATGCAGAGGACCAGGATCGGAAAGCGCGGCGACACCGGGACTTTCCATACGGGATCGCCGGGCGCGAGAAGCCGCGAGATCCGCTCTTCCGCCAAGGAACGCGCGGATGAAAAATACCGCCGCGCCGCAGAGGACCGCGATCTTCCGGACGACTCCGGGAAAAAATCCGGAAAGAAGGCGGAAAAAAAGACCTCCGTTCCGGAAAAAGAAAACGATTTCGTACCAGATATAAAACAAACTGTAAATTCTGCCGGAAATTTCGTCCCCGCCCGAAAAACCGAGCTTGACATGCTTGATGAAAGCGAACGGAAGGTATATAATAAAATGAAACCGAATGTCCCGGTCCTGCCGGACGAGCTGGTGGACGCCGAGACGCCCATCGGAGCCGTGCTCAGCGCGCTGACCGTGCTGGAGCTCGCGGGAGAGGTTGAGTCCGGAAGCGGCGGGTATTTCATGCGTATCGCTCCAGACGACATTATGCTGTCGGAGAACAGTTGAAAGGAACAATTCTCAGGATGACCAATCTTGTGATAATGGAGTCTCCTTCCAAAGCGACGACCGTGAAGGGCTATCTCGGCTCTTCCTATAAGGTGGTCGCGTCGAAGGGACATATCCGCGATCTGCCGAAATCTACCCTCGGGATCGATATCGATCACGATTTCGAGGCTCATTATATCAACATCCGGGGAAAGGGCGACCTGATCCGGGACTTAAAAAAGGAAGTCAAAAACGCCGACCGCGTCTATCTGGCGACGGACCCCGACCGGGAAGGGGAGGCCATCGCGTGGCATCTGGTGAACGCGCTGGGCATCCCTCCGGAGAAAACGAAGCGCGTGACCTTCAACGCGGTGACCAAGACGGTCGTGAAGGAAGGCATCCGGCATCCCCGCGACATCGACATGAATATCGTCAACGCCCAGCAGACCCGCCGCCTGCTCGACAGGATCGTGGGCTACAAGCTCTCGCCCTTCCTCTGGAAAACGGTGAAGAGCGGTCTGTCGGCGGGGCGCGTGCAGTCGGTGGCGACCCGGATCATCGTGGACCGGGAGAACGAGATCCGCAGCTTCATCCCCGAGGAGTACTGGACGGTCGAAGCGGTCCTGAAGACGCAGGACGGCAAGACCTTTGAAGCGAAATTCCACGGACCCGCGGACACGAAGGAAAAGCTCGATCTGAAAAACGAGTCCGACGCAAAGGCGGTTTACGACGCGGTCAAGGGCAAACCCTTCCTCGTGGACTCGATCCGCAAGGGCAAACGGATGAAGAATCCCGCTCCGCCTTTCGAAACCGCGACCCTGCAGCAGGAAGCCTCCCGGAAGCTCAATTTCCAGTCCCAGCGCACCATGCGCGTCGCGCAGGAACTGTACGAGGGCGTGAACGTCGGGGCGGAAAACGGAGGAGTGCAGGGCCTCATCACCTATATGAGAACGGATTCGCTGCGGATCTCCGACGAAGCGCGGGACGCGGCGAAGGCGTTCATCCTCGGCAAATACGGCGAAGCGTACGTTCCGTCCGAGCCCCGGATCTACAAATCCCGTTCCGGCGCGCAGGACGCCCATGAAGCGATCCGTCCCTCCGGGGCGATGCTGGAGCCTTCCGTGATCCGCAAGCAGCTGACTCCGGATCAGTACCGGCTGTACAAGCTGATCTGGGACCGCTTTATCGCAAGCCAGATGGAGTCCGCGGAACTGTCCACCGTCCAGACCGACCTGACTGTCGGCGGCTGGCTCTTCCGGTCCAGCGGATACACCGTGAAATTCCCGGGCTATATGGCCCTGTACGAGGAATCGACCGACGAAAAGGAAGACGACGAAAAGAACACCCGGCTCCCCGTCCTGACGGAGGGAGAACTCCTTTCTCCGGAAAGCGTCACCCCGAACCAGCATTTCACGGAACCCCCGGCCAGATATACCGAGGCGTCCCTTGTGAAGCTTCTGAAGGAAAACGGCATCGGCCGTCCGAGCACTTACGCGACCATCATCACGACCATCACGACGCGCGGCTACGTGAAACGGGAAGGGAAGTCCCTCGTCCCCACGCCGCTCGGAGAGGTCACCACGGAGCTCATCGGGGAGTACTTCCCGGATATCGTCGATTCTCAGTTCACCGCCTCCATGGAGGACCAGCTCGACGGCATCGAGAACGGCGACGACACCATGCTCGAAGTGCTAAGGAATTTTTACGGCGGTTTTTCGCGGGAACTGGACCACGCGTTCGAAGCGGTGGGCGACCGGGAAGTGGAAGTGCCCGCCGAGGAAACGGACATCATCTGCGACAAATGCGGCGCAAGGATGGTCGTCAAGAACGGACGCTACGGCAAATTCGCCGCCTGTCCGAATTATCCGGCCTGCAAGAACACCAAGCCCCTCGCCCGTTCGGGAGACGGTCTGGTGGAGAAGAAGCCGGAGGTCACAAACGAAAAGTGCGAGGTCTGCGGAGCCGATATGATTCTGCGCACGGGCAGATACGGCAGCTTCTACGCCTGCTCGCGGTACCCGGAATGCAAGAACACCCGGCAGAAGAACCGCCAGCTCGGCGTGAAATGCCCGGACTGTGGCGCGGATCTGGTCATCAAATACGGCAAGAACCGGACGGTCTTCTACAGCTGCTCCCGGTATCCGGAGTGCAAATTCTCCTCGTGGGATCTGCCTCTTTCCGAAACCTGCCCGAAGTGCGGCGGCATGCTCTTCCGGAAGAAGGGAAAGAATCTTGTCTTCTGCAAGAAGGAAGGCTGCGGCTATAAAAAGGAAATCGAGGATGTCCCGGCGGACATCGGCGTTCCGGACGGAAACGGAGAATGATTCCGATGAGCGGGGAGTGCATCCGGGTATACGGCGCCGGACTTGCGGGGAGCGAGGCGGCGTGGCAGGCGGCGCGGCTGGGCGTGCGGGTCCGTCTGTATGAGATGAAGCCGGCAAAGAAAACGCCCGCGCACCGGTATGACGGATTCGCCGAACTGGTGTGTTCCAATTCCCTGCGGTCGGCCGAGCTTACGAACGGCTCCGGGCTGCTGAAGAAAGAGCTCTCGCGCATGGGATCCCTCATCATGGAGGCGGCCCATGCGACGAAAGTGGCCGCTGGCGGCGCGCTTGCGGTGGACCGGGTGAAGTTTTCCGATTACGTGACGGAGAAGATCCGCTCCTGTCCGCTCATCGAGGTGATCCCCGAAGAGATGACGGAGTTTCCGGAGGACGGGATCACCGTGACCGCTACCGGACCGCTGACGTCGGACGGGCTGGCGGAATCGATCTCCCGGCTGATCGGCGGAAGAAGCCTGTATTTCTACGACGCGGCCGCTCCCATCGTGGACGCGGAATCCGTGGACATGACGAAGGCGTTCTTCGCGTCCCGGTACGGAAAAGGCGGCGCGGACTATATCAACTGCCCGATGAACGCCGAGGAATACAAGGCGTTCTACCACGCGCTTCTCACCGCGGAAGAGGCCCCTCTGCACGATTTTGAAGAGGGGGATAAGCTGAAGGTCTTCGAGGGCTGCATGCCCGTGGAGGTCATGGCGCGGCGGGGAGAGGACACGCTCCGGTACGGTCCGATGAAGCCCGTCGGGATCCGCAATCCGGAAACCGGGGAGGAATATTACGCCGTCGTCCAGCTGAGGAAGGAAAACGAAGCGGGCACCATGTACAATCTGGTCGGGTTCCAGACGCACCTGACCTGGGGGGAACAGCGGAGAGTGTTCTCCATGATTCCGGGCCTCGAGCACGCGGACTTCCTCCGCTACGGCGTGATGCACCGGAACACCTTTCTTTGCTCGCCGGAGCTGCTCGACGCGGATTATTCCTTCCGGGACAATCACGATCTGTATTTTGCCGGTCAGATGACGGGGGTGGAGGGCTACATCGAGTCCGCGGCCTCCGGATTCGCAGCCGGACTGAACGCGGCGAGACGCGCCCTGGGGCAGGAACCCTTTGTGTTCCCGCGGGTCACGATGATCGGCGCGATGGCGCACTATATTTCCCACGGGGATAAAACGCTCTTTCAGCCCATGAACGCGAATTTCGGCGTGATGCCCCCCCTTGAGGGAAAAGTCCGGGGAGGCAAACGCGCTCGGAACGAAGCTCTGTCCCGGCGCGCGCTGGAGGAGACGGACCGGATCGCGCGGGAGCTTTGGCAGAACTGAGAGGAGAATCGGGATATGGAGATCATCATCGACGCCATGGGCGGGGACAACGCGCCGACAGAAATCGTCAAAGGCGCCGCCCAAGCCGCGGAGGAGGGCACATCGAAGCTCGTCCTCGTGGGGAATAAGCTCCGCATCGAACAATGTCTCAGACAGTGCGGAGCCGACACGCGCTTCATGGAGATCGTGCATGCCGATCAGGTGCTCACGATGGAGGACGACCCGATGTCCGTGATCCGCGGAAAGAAGGAATCCTCCATGGCGGTGGGCCTGCGCCTGCTGAAAGAGAGGGGCGACGCTTTCGTCTCGGCGGGCAATACGGGAGCCCTGCACGCGGGATCCTCCCTCATCGTGCGCGCGGTGAAAGGCGTGCAGCGGGCGGCGATCGCCACGGTGCTGCCGTTTGAAAGACCAATGCTGCTCATGGATTCGGGCGCGAACATCAACGTGACGGCGGAATACTTCGTCCAGTGGGCCTTCATGGGCTCGATCTACATGAAGAACGTGCTGGGGATCGAGTCCCCGGAGGTCGGTCTCCTCAACAACGGCACGGAAGAACAGAAGGGGACGCAGGTCCTCATCGACGCGTACCGGAAGCTGAAGGAAACGGACGGGATCCGGTTCCACGGGAACGTGGAGGGAAAGGAGCTTCCCTTCGGCCCCTGCGACGTCCTCGTGACGGACGGCTTTACCGGAAACGTGACGCTCAAGCTGATCGAAGGCATGGCCTCGTTCATGTTCGGCATGCTGAAGGATCTGTATACGAAGAATACGCTCACCAAGCTCTCCTTCCTCACCATGAAGAACGGTCTCAGGGAGGTCAAGCACGCCTTCGACGCGTCCGAATACGGGGGGGCGCCTCTGCTCGGGCTGCAGAAGCCGGTCATCAAAGCGCACGGTTCCTCCGACGCGAAGTCGATCCGGAGCGCGATCCGGCAAGCGGAGAAATACGTTTCGACGGGCGTGACGGAGCAGATCGCCGAGAAAATGACCTCCTATGTTATCGCACGGGAGCGGAAGAGCGCGGCGGAAGAGAAGGACGAAAACGGGAACGACGACTGATACGAACTGAAGGTGACATGATGAATCTCGAACCGAGACCGGCGGAAGAGCTGGAAGAGAAGATCGGGTATGTATTTCGGAACAGGAATCTGCTGACGGAAGCGCTGACCCATTCTTCCTATCACAATGAAATGAAATCAAAGGGGAGCCGCGCTCCCTACAACGAACGGTTGGAATTTCTCGGAGACTCCGTTTTGTCCATCATTGTCAGTTCCTATCTCTTCGAGAATTTCCGCAGCAAGCAGGAGGGGGATCTGACGAAGATCCGCGCGGCGGTCGTCTGCGAAAAAGCGCTCGCCAAATACGCGGCGGAGATCAGCCTCGGCATGTACATGAATCTGGGCCACGGCGAAGTCCTGAACAACGGGAGGGAACGCCCCTCCATCACGGCGGACGCTTTCGAGGCCCTTCTCGCCGCGATCTATCTGGATTCGGGCGAGACGTTCGAGACCGTGACCGCTTTTCTCCTGCCGTTCATCCGGAAGGAGATCGACGCGATGACGGAGATCGGCGCGTTCGTGGATTACAAGACCGCCCTCCAGCAGATCGTCCAGCAGGTGGGCGGGGAGATCCTCGAATACGTGCTGGTAGAAGCCAAAGGTCCGGATCACAACAAGCAGTTTTCCGTGGAAGCCCGCCTGAACTCCAACGTGATCGGACGCGGCGCGGGAAAGACCAAGCGGGAAGCGGAGCAGAACGCTGCGCGGGAAGCTCTGGTCCTTTTCGGGGAACTGCCGGAATGAAGCACGTCAATATCCCTGTATTTGTTCCGCATCTCGGATGCCCGAAACAATGCGTGTTCTGTGATCAGCGCGCGATTTCGGGCGTCCGTTCTTTTGTGCCCGGGGACGCGCGGAAAACGATCGAGATGTGGCTTGAAACGCTCGGGGGAAAGAAAGCGGAGATCGCGTTCTTCGGCGGCTCCTTCACAGGGATCGGGACGGAGTTCATGACGGCTCTGCTCGATCTGGCGGAAGAATACGTCTCCGCCGGAAAAGCAGCGGGGATCCGGTTTTCCACCAGACCGGACTATGTGGACCCGGAGATATTGAAGATCCTGTCCCGGTATACCGTCGCAGCCGCAGAGATCGGGATCCAGTCCTCCTCCGACCGCGTGCTCGCCCTCTCCGGACGAGGCCATACGGCGGAGGACAGCCGGCGGGCGGTCTCCCTTCTGCGCGATGCCGGGATTCCCGTCGTCGGACAGATGATGCTCGGACTGCCCGGCGCCGGACGGGAAGACGACGCCGCGACGGCGGAATTCATCGCGGACTGCGGCGCGGTTGCCGCAAGGATCTATCCGACGGTCGTCCTCCGGGGAACGGCGCTGTGTGAGATGTTCGAAAAGGGCACGTATACTCCCCTGTCCGTCGAAGAAGCGGTGACGCGCGGTGCGGATGCGCTCTCCGTTTTTGCCCGGCGCGGCGTGGACTGCATCCGGATCGGACTGCCGGAGAGCGCGTGCCGGGACGGGGAAGACGGCGGATATGCAGCCGGCCCCCGCCATCCGGCGATCGGCGAGCGGATCCGATCGGAACTCTACGGCAGGATCCTCGAATCCTCCCTGGCGGAAGAACGGGTATCGACCGAAGGACGGCAGGACGGCGCAGTGCTGTCGGTTGCCGTATGTCCGGGGGAATTGTCCGCTGCGATCGGCTATCGGCGGGAAAACCAAATAAGAATAGAAAATAAATACAATGTAAAAAAAGTAAAATTCATTGAAAAACCGGGGATTCCGCGGTATAATATCATATTATCATGGAATTTTGCGCGCGGGGAGGAGGAGAACCGTCATGTATCTGAAAACGCTTGAACTGCACGGTTTCAAATCTTTTCCGGAGCGGACGGTTTTGAAATTTTCCGGCGGGACCACGGTCATCGTCGGCCCGAACGGAAGCGGAAAATCCAACATCACGGACGCCATGCGCTGGGTGCTGGGGGAGCTTTCCTCCAAGAGCATCCGCGGAAGCCGGATGGAGGACGTGATCTTCGCCGGTGCGGACGACGTGAAGCCCATGTCGTTCGCGGACGTGTCCGTGACCTTTGACGACAGCGAAACGCCGCGCGTCCTGCAATCGCCCTACGAAGAGGTAACCGTGACCCGGCGGTACTACCGCAGCGGCGAAAGCGAGTATTTCATCAACCGGAAGAAATGCCGTCTCAAGGATATCTTCGAGCTCTTCATGAATACGGGCGTCGGGCGCGAAGGGTACTCCATCATCGGCCAGGGACGCATCGCGGAGATCATCTCCAAGAAGAGCGAGGAAAGACGCGGCATCTTCGAGGAAAGCGCGGGGATCGCGCGGTTCCGGTACAAAAAGAGCGAGTCCGAAAAAAAGCTGGCTGAAACAGAGGCCAACATGGAGCGCGTCGCGGACATCGAGGCGGAGCTCGAAACGCGGATCGGCCCGCTCGAAAAGGACGCTGCGAAGGCGAGGAAATACCTCGACCTGTACGCCGAAAAGAAAAAGTGTGATATTTCCCTGTGGCTCTACGATACGGAGCGGCTGAAAAACGCCATCCGCAAGAGCACGGAGGATACCGCCCTCTCCGCGCACGAACTGGAGATGGCGGAGGATTCTCTGGCGGTGACTGCCGCGCAGATCGAACGCCTGTACGAACAGTCCCGTGCCAATAAGGAAGGATCCCGCCGCAATCACGAGACGGCTTCGGACATGATGAAGCGTCTGAACGCCTCCGAATCCGAGGCAAAGCTCTTATTACAAGAGAAGCAGCATACGGAATCCTCTGCGGCGACCGAACGGACGCTTGCTTCCTCGTCAGAGGAGGCACTCGGGACGGAAAACGCACGGCTGGACGCCCTCGGGGAACGCGGGGGGGCGATCGGAGAAGAGATCGCGGCCGCCGAAGCGAGCCTCGCCGGGCATACCGAAGAACTCGCAAAGCTCGACGCGTTCATCCGCGCGCGGGACAAAGACCTCAGCGAATCGCTGAACCGGCAGAAGGATGCGGAAAACAGGGCTACGGATCTGCGGGTCCGCCTGAACGTGCTGGAAAACAGCATCGCAAGCCAGAAAAAACGGTCGGAAACCGTCGGGGCCGATCTGAAAAAATACGAAGCGGAAATCGAAGCCTGCGAACGGAAGCGGAGAGAGGCGGAGGAACAGATCGCCTCCTACCGCGCGGCGGGCGGAGAGATCGCGGAAAAGCTCGCTGCCGCCGAAAAGAAGACGGACGCGCTCCGGGCAGAAGCCGGCCGGTACGATGCGGAAGCGCGGAAGATCCGGGCGGACGTCGATTCGCTGGACAGCCGCATCGGCGCGCTGACGCGGATGCAGGAGCATTTCGACGGATACAACAACGCGGTGCGCTACGTGATGAACGAGTCGAAGGCGGAAAGGCTCCGCGGGATCCGCGGTCCGCTCTCCTCCCTCATTACGGTGGAGAAAAAATTCATTCCCGCCGTTGAGACCTCCCTCGGAGGCGCGCTGCAGAACATCGTCACCGACGACGAGGAAGCCGCGAAGTCCGCGATCGCCGCGCTGAAAAAGGCGGACGCGGGACGCGCCACGTTCTATCCCGTCACTACCGTCCGCGCGCAGGAGCGGGGGCGGGAATATGACGGCGTGGAGCGGTACAGGGGGTTCCTCGGATGGGGGGACGAGCTCTGCGCTTCTGCGGACGAATATCGGAACATCGTGAAATCCCTGCTCGCCCGCCTGGCGGTGTTTGACACGCTGGACAACGCAGCCTTAGCCGCGAAGGAGCGCGGGTGGCGGATCCGCGCCGTCACGCTCGACGGACAGCAGATCAACGCGGGCGGATCCCTGACGGGCGGCGCGACCAAACGGGACAGCGGCATGCTCTCGCGCTCCGTGCAGATCGAAGCCATGCGGTCAGAGCGCGCGGAAGCGGCGGAAAAACTGGAAAAGCTCCTTGCCGGGATCGCCCGGACGGAAAAGCAGATCGCGGCCGTCGTTTCGGAAAACGCGGAGGAAGCCGAGAGGAAACACCTTCTCGACACCTTGATCGGGGCCGAAGAAAAAACGGCCAGCGACGCGGAAGGAAGAAGAAAAGCCCTTTCCGAGCTGACGGAAAGCATGAAGCGGGACGCCGCCGCCCTGTCCGAGACCGGCACCCGCGGTGCCGAGGAGATCGGGAAGCTGAAAGCACAGATCGAAGCGGCCAGGGAAGAAATCGCGGCGATCCGCGCACAACGGGACGAGGTCGGAGCGCAGCGCGGAGAAGCCGAACTGAAAGCCGCGGAGATCAGCGAGAAGGCGAACGGGGAGAGGATCCGGCTCGCCGAACTGATGAGGGACAGAGAAGCCGTCCTTGCCTCCGTGCACGAGACGGAGGAACGGATCCGCGAGCAGAAAAAGAACGCGGAATCCCACAGCGCGGCGGCGGAGGAAATGGAGCACAAGATCCGGGAGCTGACCGGACAGATCCGCGCGAAACAGGACGAAGCCGACGCGTTCAAAGCGCAGATCGAAGCGCTGACGGAACAGCAGAAGAAAATCGACGATACGGGCGACGACATCGACACACGGCTCGCCGCTTTGAGAAAAACGGAACAGGAACAGACGGCGAAAAAGGAACTGGTCTTTATCGCGCACTCGAAAAACGAAGCGCGCGCAAACTCCCTGAAGGAGGAAGAAGAGAAGTCCCACGCGAAGATCTGGGAGGAATACGAGCTGACCTGGGCTGCGGCTGTCCGGTTCGCGGAAGAGAACGACTGCCACACCGTCCGGGAGGGAGAACGTACGAGATTCCTCGCCCTCCAGAGCGAACTGAGAGGAAAACTCCGCGCGCTCGGCCACGTCAATCTGGACGCGGTGGAAGAATATGCCGAGGTCAAAAAGCGGTACGACACCATCCGGACGCAGCTCTCCGATCTCCGCGCCTCCCGCGAGGACCTTTCGAACGTGATCCGGGAGATCGAGGCGGACATGAAATCCATGTTCCTCGACGCGTTCGGGAAAATCAATACCTATTTCGGAGAAGTGTTCCGGGAGCTTTTCGGAGGCGGACACGCGGAAGTCGTCCTGACCGACCCCGACAATGTGCTGGAATCCGGCATCGAGATCAACGCCGCGCCTCCCGGCAAAACCATCAAGAATCTGAATCTGCTCTCCGGCGGCGAACAGGCCTTCATCGCCATCGCGCTCCTGTTCGCGCTGATCCGCGTGAATCCCTCCCCCTTCTGCATCTTCGACGAGATCGAGGCAGCGCTGGACGAAGTGAACGTCGGCCGGGTGGGACGGTATATCAAGAACCTGTCGAAGCAGATGCAGATCATCATGATCTCCCACAGACGCGGGACGATGGATATTGCGGACACGCTTTACGGCGTCACGATGCAGAAGAGCGGCGTCTCGAAAGTTTTCACCCTCGGCGCGGGCGACGACCGGGAAGGATTTTTGAAATAAATCGGCAAAACATACTATGAGGTGGATATGGGCTTTTTCGACAAACTGAAAGCGGGTCTTTCCAAGACGAAAAACGCGGTGTTCGGGCAGCTGAACTCCGTGATGAAGAACTTCCGGAAGGTCGACGAAGAACTTCTGGAAGAACTCGAAGAAATCATGATCATGGCGGACATGGGCGCGGCCACCACGGAAAAGGTGATCGACGAGCTGCGCGACCGCGTGAAGACGAAAAACATCAAAACCGCCGACGATGTGAAGAGCGAACTGGCGGATATCCTGCGCGCCCAGATCGGCGAGGGGGAACCGCTGAATCTGTCCACCGTGCCGTCCGTCATTCTGGTGATCGGCGTCAACGGTGTAGGGAAGACCACCTCCATCGGCAAGATCGCGAACAACCTGAAAAAGAGCGGCAAGCGGGTCGTGGTGGCTGCCGCCGACACCTTCCGCGCCGCGGCGATCGAACAGCTCGCGGTATGGTGCGAGAGAGCCGGAGTGGAGCTCATCGCGCAGAAGGAAGGCGCGGATCCCGCCTCGGTCGTCTTTGACGCCATCGCCGCGGCGAACAAGCGTAAAGCCGACGTCCTCATCATCGACACCGCCGGACGGCTCCACAACAAGAGCAACCTGATGGAAGAGCTCGCGAAGATCAACCGGATCATCGGCCGGGAACTGCCGGACGCCGCGCGGGAAACGCTTCTCGTGCTCGATTCGACGACCGGGCAGAACGCGGTCATGCAGGCAAAGAAATTCAAGGAAGCGGCGGAAATCACCGGCCTCGTGCTGACCAAGCTCGACGGCACGGCCAAGGGCGGCGCGGTCTTCTCCATCAAGGACGAGGTGGATATCCCGGTGAAGTTCATCGGCGTGGGCGAGCAGATTGACGACATGCAGCCCTTCGACGCGAAAATGTTCGTGGACGCGCTGATTTCCGACGACGTATACGAGGAAAAAGAAAAGGACGAAGGAGAAGAGGAATGACGGAAATCGTCCTTGCTTCAAATAATCGGAAAAAAATCGCTGAACTTGAAACTTTTTTCGCTTCCGAATCGTCTAATGAAATAAAGGTGAAAACGCTCCGGGAAATCGGCTGGGCGGAGGAGATCGAAGAGGACGGGGAGAGCTTCGAGGAGAACTCCCTCGTCAAAGCTTCCGTTCCAGCGCGGCTCGGGATGATCGGCGCGGCGGATGATTCCGGACTTTCGGTAGACTTTCTCGGCGGCGCGCCGGGGATCTACTCCGCGCGGTATGCCGGAGAGAACGGGAACGACGCCCGGAACAGGGAAAAACTGCTCCGCGAGCTGGCGGGGGTACCTGCGGAAAAGCGGACGGCGCGGTTCGTCTGCGTGATGACGCTGGTCCTGCCGGAACGCTGCGGACTGACGGTCCCCGCCGCATGGAGGGCGGATGCCGCTCTCTGTGAGAAAAGA